>Ga0209023_10000032_pt1 | contig 248573 bp, 231 predicted proteins | sample LakOneMetagenome_FD_187468 | JGI IMG/M metagenome (GOLD analysis project Ga0209023, IMG submission 187468) | Freshwater and sediment microbial communities from Lake Erie, Canada (SPAdes) (version 2) | ecosystem: Environmental > Aquatic > Freshwater > Lentic | place: Lake Erie, Canada... | reverse complement strand
GGAATTATAAAAACCAAATGAGCAGTGGGCCACTTACCTGGAAATTTTCGGCTGGGTATCGTCGGCATTGTCTTCCTGTGCATCCTGTTCCTGCTCGATTTCCTTTTGAAACTCGGCGGCCTTCCGTTCGCCCCATTCCTTGCCGAGCTGCATCGCCTCGCTCATCAGTGACGGCAGTTCCTTGATGAGTTTTTGGCCGACCGGTGATTTGTAGAAAGCAAGCATGCCTTCCACATCGGCGGTGGATAGATGGCGGTCGTACAAGACAACAATTGAATCTACCAGTTCATTAGGGTCCATTTTTGTCATCATGCGATCGATCCTTTGCCGGGTAGCTTCCGGGCGACCTTCTTTCATGGACTCGGCTATTTGGCTCATCACCTGTTTTCCGAGGTTGATCGAGCCGGTGGTTTTAAGAAGTTCGCGAATCACGGCCGCTTTATGCGGGTCCACCGAAGCGATAGATTGCGAAACATCCTGGGCGAATGCAGTCAGCGACACAAGAAAAAGCAGAGTGCTTAAAACGAGTTTGTTGAAGTTCATGCGGATGTCCTGGGGTGGGATTTCAATTCCGGGCAAACAATGAATATTGTTTGCCATCGGCGGGATAATCAAGTTGCAAGCGTCAGCCTTCATACTGGCGAAGCTGAAATACATTGCCTTCCGGGTCGTGCCCATCACATACGCGGCAAGCCTGGTATTTCCATTCGTGTTCCGATGCATTCAGTTCACCGCCAAACAGCGCGGACGCCGCCCGGGCTTCAATGATGCTGTGAACGGGAAAGACAAGTTTTATCGGAGTTTCCGATCGACGCTTTGGCGGGCTATCGATAATAATCGATGTGGCAATGGCTTCGGGAATTTCGAGAATCACCAGTTGGAAAGTCGATGACTCGAGAACAACATGAGCATCCTCTACAAGTACTACTTCCAGACCGGTCACTTTCTGGTAGAACGATTGCACGGCAGCGAGATTTTTTGCGTAAAGCACTGCACCGGCTTTGGGTTGTGCTGACATGGGCGCTCCGGCAGTCTGGATTTCGTGACTTATATGAAAAACGGCAAACTTAAACTACCGCACGACCAAAGACGTATTTTTCGCAGACATCATTCAGGTTTGCCGGTTTGGCAAACAGATAGCCTTGTCCCAGCGTGAGTCCGAGCAATCGCAGTTGCTGGCGTTGGTCTTCGGTTTCAATACCTTCGGCGATGACGTCCAGGCCCAGCGAGTCGGCCATCAGGCGAATCGCACGAACAATCGCGGTGCTGCCGCCGGCTTCGCCTTCCTGCAAGGCACTGACGAAGGAGCGATCAATTTTCAATCCCGACAAAGGGAAGCGGTGCAGATAGGAAAGTGACGAGTAGCCAGTGCCGAAATCGTCGAGCAGGGTTTGCACGCCAAGTTTTTTCAGTATCAGCAAACAGATCGCCACTTGTTCTGGATCTTCAAGCAAGGCGCCTTCGGTGACTTCCAGGCGAATGCTTTGTGGTTTGACATGGTGGCGGTCCATCAATGCCAGGAAGCGTTCGGCGAATGTCTTGTCGCGCAAATGGGCTGGCGAAACATTCAGGGTGACGTAAGCACCTGTCACCACCAGCGAGCCGAGATCAATGAAAACCTGTTCGTAAATTTGCCAGTCCATGGCTTCCAGATTGCCGGTTTCTTCGGCTACTTCCAGAAATTCGCCCGGTGCCAGCAAGCCGCGTTCGGGATGTTTCCAGCGCATCAGCGCTTCGAAGCCGACCACTTTGCCATCGATTAACTGTGCGATTGGCTGATAGAACGGTAAAAATTCATGGCGATGGATGGCACGGCGTAGATCGTTTTCCAGATCGAGCGTTTTCAGGGCAATTTCATGCAGGCCTTCATCAAACAGGGAATGTTTTTTGCGGCCGCTTGCCTTGGCGCGATACATTGCGACGTCGGCATCGCGCAATAATTCTTCCGGATTGCGATAACGTGCATCGACAATCGCGATACCGATACTGGCCGAAGTAAATAATTCCTTGCCGGCAATCCGCATCGGTGCACTCAGGGAACGGATAATGCGATCGGCGACCATGGTCACGTCGTCCTGGCCCTGAATATTTTCAAGCACCACGGCAAATTCATCGCCACCAAGACGCGATACCAAATCCGGTTCGCGGACACAGCTACCGATACGTTTGGCGGCTTCTTTCAACAGCTCGTCGCCGACCAGATGGCCAACCGAATCGTTGACGATCTTGAATCGGTCCAGATCCAGAAAGAGCACCGCAAACAAACGACTCGCATCATTGTGGTAACGGCCCAGCGCGCGACCCAGACGACCAAGCAAATGGCTGCGATTGGGCAAGCCGGTTAAAGCATCGTGCAAGGTTTCGTGTTTGAGTTTGAGCTCCATGCGTTCACGCACCAGAATCTGGTCGCGTAATTCATTATTGGCGTGCGCCAGTTCATAAGTGCGTTCGGTGACGCGGTGTTCCAGTTCTGCATAGGCTTTACGCAAGCTTTCATTGGTCAGGCGCCGTTCGAGTGCATTGGCGATATGCACGCCGACGAAGCTGATCAGTTCTTTATCCAATTCGGCGTAATGATAATCCTCGGTGTAGCTTTGCAGGGCGATAACACCTTTGACTTCGCCAAATAAAAACAGGGGCACGCCCATCCAGCTGACCGACTTTGTACCGACCACATTGACTTCGCCATCCCGTTCGAGCGCATCGATATCGCGGCGATTGAGCAAGGCGGTCTTGGCGGTCCGGATGACGTATTCGGTCAGACCCTTGCCGATGGGGCGCGAGTTACGTGCAACATCGCGTTCGTCGGCCGTGTAGGGGAAGTCGAGGTTTTCACCATCCTCGGAAATAAAGGCGATGTAGAAATTTTTGGCATGCAGCAACTCGCCGACGATCTTGTGCACGGAAGAATAGAATAAATCCATGCTCGCACTGATCTGGCTAACTTCGGCAATGCGAAACAGGGCTTGTTGCAGGCGTTCGCTGCGTTGACGCACGGCCACTTCCTGCTGCAGTTCGAAGGTGCGTTCGTTGACGCGTTTTTCCAGTTCTTCCTGGGCTTCGCGCCGCTGCAGCGCGGTCAGAATATGTTGTGCAACATAAGCCAGAAGCGCCTGGTCTTCATTGGTGTAGTGGTGATCGACATCGTAGCTTTGCACCACCACGCCACCGACCACCTCGCCATGATCAAGCATCGGTACGCCGAGCCAATCCAGGCTTTCGGGGCCGAGTGTTTCATCGCGCGGGACATTGAGTGATTTGATGATTTCATTCGAAGGGCCGTGAATCGGCTTGCCATATCGCAACATCGCCATGGTGACGCTGTTGGGAATGTCCCTGGTGTGGATTTTTTCTTCCGGATCGGGAACGATGGAATCCTGGCTATCGACGAAATAGATGAAGCGCATGGTTTCTTCGGCTTTGTCATAACGCACGATGAAGAAGTTTTCGGCGTACATAAGCCGACCCACAATTTGATGCAGGTCATGCAGGACTTCCTGGGTTTCCTTGTCCGAATTGGCCAAATCGCTGATGGCAAACAGGGAGCGTTGCAATCGTTCGGCGCGCGCCAGGCGATCCACGTCGACCCGCAGACGTTCGGTTTGCAAAACCGATTGGCTGCGCAGTGCCAGCTTGTTTATTGAATCCTGCCATTCGGTTTTATGCCTGGGGTCGGAGGCATTGGTGTCGAGGTCCACGCAGAGGCAGGCCCACAAATGTTGCTGACCCGTCAATAAAATGGCGACGTGGACAATTTCGTTTCCGATTTTCTCGGCGTAACCACCGTGTTGCCTTGCTTCGCGAACCAGGCTGATTTCGGCATCGGTCAAATCCCTGGCAGGAACCGATTTCCAATCATTGGGTTCCGATAAAGCAGTGTGCCAGACCAGTCTGGCATTTAGCGCCCCGAGATTTTCAAAATGCTGCAAGGTGACGTTTGCCAGAGACGACATATCCTGCGCCCAAAGCAATGTCTGGTCGAAAGAGTCGGGTTCACGCAATTGCAAAGTTCTAAAAGCCATTGTTGCACGTTGCCACAGAGTGCTGTTTTCGTCTAGCAATCCTGTATTTAAATACCGTGAATTGCGCTCGGTCTGGCCGCCAGCAATGCGAGTGTTACAGGATGTTGCGCATGTTGCCAAATATTCGTGGCCGAACCCTGCTCCATAATACGTCCTTGGTCCATGACTGCCACATGATCAGCCAGGGCTCTGGCACATGCCAGGTCATGGGTAATGAACACCAGTGCCAGCTTGCGTGCCCGCATGATCTCACCGAGCAAGCGAACAATTTCCGCACGATGGTGGGCATCAAGTGCAGACACCGCTTCATCACAGACCAAAATATCCGGCGACATTGCCAAAGCGCGTGCGATGGCAATACGTTGTTGCTGTCCGCCTGAAAATTGGTGGCGGTAGCGCTCCAGTGCACCGGCATCCATCCCGACATTTTTCAATAAATCGGTAACGCGCTCACGCCGCTGCTGCGCATTCATGTCGGTTTGAATGCACAGTGGTTCACCGATGATATCGACGATTTTCCGGCGCGGGTTCAGCGAGGCCGCCGGGTCCTGAAACACCACGCCGATGCGTCGCCGCAATTGCCGCAAGCGCTGGCCGGATGCCTGCAGGATGTCTTCGCCATCGAGTTCGACACTCCCGCTCACGCCATGCTTGATCAGACGCAGACAGGCCCGGCCAAGACTGCTTTTACCGCTGCCGCTTTCACCCAGAATGACCAGGCACTGGCCGCGCTTTAAATCCAGTTGCGCGCCATCGACGGCATTGCGTTTTGCACGAGGGTAACGAATGCGTAGTTGCTTCACTTGCAAAATGCTTTCACCGACCTCGTGCGGCGCAGGGGCCGGCATATTTTCGGCGGCCAGTAATTCCCGTGTGTAGGAATGTTGCGCCCGGTGGAAAATTTGTTCCACGCTGCCGCTTTCCACTACTTTGCCATGACGCAAAACCATTACGCGCTGTGCGTAGGATCCCAGCAGCGGTAAATCATGGCTGATCAGCAAAATCGCAAGCTGTAATTTTTCCCGCAGCGAGTTCAGCAGTTCAAGTGCTTCGCGGGCAAGGCGCGGGTCAAGTGCCGACGTAGGTTCGTCGGCAAGCAGTATTTTCGGTTTTCCTGCCAGTGCAATGGCCATGAGCACGCGTTGCCGTTGACCACCGGATAATTCATGCGGATAGCGATGCTGCAGGTTTTCCGGCTCGGGCAATTCAAGCTGCGTCAATAATGCAAACATTTCTTTCCCGGCATTGCCGGTGCTCAGGTTTTGCAAAACGCGAATCGATTCCAGAAGCTGGTCGCCCACGGTGCGTAGCGGATGCAAGGCAGCACTGGCATCCTGCGGTATCCAGGCAATTGATCGACCAAGCAATGCCCTGTGTTGCGGCGAATTGAAAACCACCTCCTCGCCGAATAATTGCAAGCTTCCGCTCGCCCGCAAACCGGGCGGCAACAAGCCCAGCAATGAAAGCGCGGTCAAACTTTTTCCGCTGCCCGATTCACCGACCAAACCGAGACATTCCGATTGGCCGCATTGCAAGGATACGGGGCCAAGCAAGGGTTCGGTTTTCCCGGAGATATGCACCTGCAAATTTTCAACGCTGAAAACCGGCTTCATCGAGCGTCTTCCTTGCGAACATCGAGCCAGTCACGCAAGCCATCGCCCAGAAATTGAAAGCTTGCCAAGGTTGCAACCAAAAATAGTGCTGGAAAAATCAGCGACCATGGCGCGCTGTCCATTTCCTGCGCGCCTTCATACAGCAAACTGCCCCAACTGGCCGAGGGCTCGTCTACGCTCAAACCGAGAAACCCGAGAAAGCTTTCCACCAAAATGGCCTGCGGCAAAATCAGCCCGAGATAAACCCAGGCAATCGGCATCAAATTGGGCAGCAAATGCCAGCGCAGGACCTGGTCAAAACGCGCGCCGGCGGCAATCGAAGCCAGTACGAATGGCGCTTCCCGCAAGCGTGCGGCTTCGCTGCGCATCACGCGTGCCAAATCAATCCACACATAGGCACCAATGGCGCCCAATAATAAAAACAGCGAGCGCCCAAACAAGCTCAACAACAAAATCACGATCAGCAAAAACGGCAAGGCCGACATTACGTCAAGCAGGCGAACGATAATGCGCTCGGTCCAGCCACCGGCGTAGCCGGCAATGGCGCCAATGCTTACGCCGAGCGCCAGTGCAAGAATGCTCGATAACACGCCAATGCCGAGCGACAAACGGCCACCAGCCAGCGTACGCGCCAGAATGTCGCGACCGATGGCATCGGTGCCGAACCAGTGGCCACTTAACCAGGACGGGGCTGTCGATAAAAAATCCCAATCGGGCCGATGCGGATCGAAACGAATCAACCAGGGCCCGAGTACGCAAGCGAGCGATAAAGCGGCCAGAAAAATCAGGCAGAAACGCACGCTGGCCGGGAAGGATCGAAATAGTTGCATCGGCCTATCGTATCCGGCGTTATCATATTCGCAAAGGAGCAATCTATGACATTCCCCATGAAGCGGCCACGCCGCATGCGCCGCGATGATTTTTCCCGCCGGTTGATGCGCGAAAACAATTTAAGCGCGAGTGATTTTATTCTGCCGGTATTTGTGCACGAAGCCAGCGGCCGCGCTGCCGTCAGTTCGATGCCCGGCGTCGAGCGTTTATCCATCGATGAATGTTTGAAAGTTGCCGAGCAGGCAGTCGCGCTGAAAATCCCGGCGATGGTATTGTTTCCGGTGACCGCGCCCGATGCAAAATCGCTCGATGGTGCCGCCGCCTGGGATGAAAACGGTTTGGCGCAACGCACGATTCGCGCATTGAAAAAAGAATTCCCCGATCTTGGTGTTATCACCGATGTGGCCCTGGATCCTTACACCACGCACGGCCAGGACGGTTTGATCGATGAGAGCGGTTATGTCGTCAATGATGAAACCGTGGCGGCTCTGGTCGCACAGGCGCTTTCACATGCCTACGCCGGTGCCGATGTAGTGGCGCCAAGCGACATGATGGATGGCCGCATTGGCGCGATTCGCGAAGCGCTGGAAGAAGAAGGTTTCGTCAATACGCGCATTCTTGCCTACTCGGCAAAATATGCCTCCAGTTTTTACGGACCATTCCGCGATGCCGTCGGAAGTGCAGGCGCACTGGGTTCGGGCAATAAATATACCTATCAAATGGATCCGGCCAACAGCGATGAAGCGTTGCGTGAAGTGGCTCTGGATCTTGAAGAAGGTGCCGACATGATCATGATTAAACCCGGCATGCCGTATCTCGATATCGTCCGGCGCGTCAAAGACCATTTCGGTGTGCCGACTTTCGTCTATCAAGTCAGCGGTGAATACGCCATGCTGAAAGCCGCTGCGCAAAACGGCTGGCTTGACGAAAAAGCCTGCGTGCTGGAATCATTGATTTCGATGAAACGTGCCGGTGCCGACGGTGTGCTGACCTATTTTGCCTTGGATGCCGCGCGTTATCTGCAGGAGTAGGGCCGACGGAAGTCGGGATGCGGCAGCGTAAAGCGAGCAAATGGATAAGCCGATTATTTGAAATGGAGAGATTCGAATGACACAGCACTTCGCAGTTTTCGGTCAGCCAATCGCACATAGTTTGTCGCCAAGAATTCATGCCGCGTTTGCAAAGCAGCAGGGCATCCAGATCGATTACACCGCCATCGAAGCATCACCGGAGAATTTCGCTTTTGCACTGGACAATTTTTTTGCACTCGGTGGCAAAGGCGCAAACATTACGCTTCCGCACAAGCAAGCCGCTTTTACCCATTGTGAAAATACCAGTGAGCGCGCAAAACGCGCAGGCGCCGTCAACACCCTGATTCGCACCAGCACCGGTTGGGATGGCGACAATACCGATGGGCCGGGTCTGATTCATGATTTAACCGAGCGCCATCGCATTGATTTGCGTGGCCGCCGAACCTTGTTGCTGGGCGCAGGCGGCGCAGCGCGTGGCGTGGCACCTGCCTTGCTGGATGCCGGCATTGGTGAATTGTTCGTGGTGAATCGAACTGCCGGGAAAGCCGATTTGCTGGTGGATTCCATTGGCCAGCCAGGCCGCGTGCATCCGCGTTACTGGGAAGACCTTAAAGACCTGGGCAGCTTTGATTTTATTATCAACGCCACTTCGGCAGGACGCGGGGCAAGCAGCAGTGCATTGCCGTTTTCGCTGGTTACTGCACGCACGCTGGCGGTGGATTTAAGTTATAGCGAAGCGGCCATCGCTTTCATGTCCTGGGCGAAAGCGGCCAATGCAGAAAGGGTTCTGGATGGTTTGGGAATGCTGGTGGAGCAGGCAGCCATCAGTTTTTCAATCTGGCATGGCCTGCGGCCGGAAACCGATGCGCTCTATGCACAATTACGCAAGGAAGTTGTCGGGTTGCATAACGGTGATTGAACGCCGGATTTATACATTCGCGACGCAGGCACGAAGGTTTTAAACCCGGCGCATGTTTGCTTTTCTGAAACCCGACAAACCTGCTTCAGCCCCGGCTTTGTGGCCGGTGGAACTGGACACCGGTGAATTGGTTGAAGTACGTTGCGTGCATGATGCACGCGCGCGTCGATTACGTCTTATCGTCAATGAAAAAGGCGTGCGTCTTACCATTCCGCTGCGCTGTTCGGACCGGCTGGCAAAACAATTTCTTGCCGAAAACCATGATTGGCTGGCCTCGCATTGGCAGTCGCGCCCGCGCGCACAAATCAAAATGCAATTGCAGTTACATCAGCAAACTGAAGTTATGTTGCGTGGCGCAAGGTTGCCGGTGCAGTGGAGTGAAGCAAAATTCGCGCAGGCAAGTTTGCAGGGCGATAAAATCCTGATTGCGTTACCGGCCAAAGCCGGATTACCGCAAGCCAAGCGTGCATTGAAGGAATTTTATTTGCAGGAAGCCCGCAAAGACATCGGCCTGTGGTTGCCGAAATATTTATCGGCATTTCCCACCGCGCCTTTGGCCATAAAAGTACGTGCACTATCTTCGATCTGGGGTTCGCTTAGCCCGGGTGATGGTCTGCTGCTGGATTTATCATTGGTGCTTGGCAAAGCTTCGGCTTTTGAATATGTCCTGGTGCACGAACTTTGCCATCTGGTGCATCGAAACCACTCGCGCAGTTTCTGGCGTGAAGTAGAAAAACATTTTCCCGACTGGCGAGACGAGCGGCGCTATCTGCACAGCGAGGGTCTTGGCTTGAAATCCGAACTGCAACGGCTGATCAAATAATCCCGGCCGCATGCACCTAGCGCAATTTGCGCGTCATGAAAACACTGTACGGATCTTCGACATAATCGGCGAAAGGCCCACAATATTCGAAGCCAAAACAGGCATAGAGTTTGCGTGCCGGCGCAAGCGCTTCCATCGATCCCGTTTCCAGACCAAGCCGTTCGCATGATCGTTGGCTTGCTTGTTCCAGCACATGTTTCAACAGGCTTGCCGCGACAGCTCTTCGCAAATGCTGGCGCGCTGTCCGCATCGATTTGATTTCGCCATGAATCGCATCCAGTTCTTTTATCGCACAACAAGCAAGTAGTTCGCTGTCTTGCCAGGCGGTCTAGAAAGTAATGAAAGCTTGTCTCAAACGCTGCAGATCCGGGGCATGCACGCTATCGGGCGGAGAATGCCTTGCCGTGGAATACGGATGTTCCTGCAGCAAGGCCGCAATGTCGGAACCTCTCAAATCGTCCACGCGAATATCCATCTTCCCGCTACCCGTCGTCCAAAAACACCGTCAGTGATTCAACGATTACGCCCAAGCTCCAGAAAGAAACTGCCTTCGCCGTTTTCGCGCGCACCATAACCCAGCAGGAAACGCCCAAGCCAGGAGTCGAAACCAAAATAGGCACTGGCATTCAATTCCTGCTGGTGGGCCGAACCGTCATTCCAAAGATCGGCATATTCGATGGTGCCGCCAATGATGGCCGGTCGATTCAGCAAACGCCCCAGCTCATAGGTATAGCCGAGGAAACCCAGCGCGTAGTTGGCCACGAATAATTCATTCGGGCGATAGCCCGGCAATCGTGTTACGCCACCGAGACGATAATAGTTCTGCAGCAATGGCGTACCCGAAGTCGTGTCGTGATAACGCAGACCGGCATAACCCGAATGCACGCCGATTGCGTGTGCATAGATCAGGTCAAGATTGAACTGGCTGAAATCATTGTCCGACCCCAGGGCTTCGCGACCATAGGTTTGCCCGAAGGACAGGAAGGTGCCGCTTCTGGGGACCTGAAAACTGTCGAGACGGTCAAAGGTGATATTCCAGTAGGCTTCACCGATATCAAAATCATTGTCGGGAATAGTGGTCGTGCCGATCAGCAGATTGGCTTCACCGCTGCGACGGCGGACCCCGAGCGTTGCCGCGCCGTAATTGCCAAACTCGCGACCGGCATAAATATCCAGACCCCAGCTTGGCAACTCGAACTGCGCAATGCGATTGCCATTGGGCCCGAAATAATTCAGTTGCGGGTTTTCAAAGCCGCCCTTGATACCGGCGAAATAACGGCCTTTCGGATCCAGCGGCTGGAAATATTCGCCGAAAATCGAAGGCTCGCTGCCTATCTGCGCCAATAATCTCAACTCGCCGCCGAGCGGATTGATTGGATTCCGGATCACGCCGGCACGCACATTGAAAACGAAATCGCCACGGAAATCCGAATAGGTGTTCACGCCGGTTTCCAGATAATCGGGACCATAGCTTTGCGGCTTGATATCCACGACCAGGCCGCTCTTGCCATTCTCCTCGACCATATCGTAGGTCACGCTGTCGAGCGTTCCCAATCCATACACACGGTGAATCGCGGCTTCGATCTTGTCGACATCGAAGCGCTGGTTATTGCGGATATCCAGTCGCGCCAGCAAAACTTCATCCGAATAACGGGTTTTATTGTTGAGGCGGACAAATTCGATCATCGGTTTTTCGCGTTCGTATTTGTCCGTGACCGCGATCCGTTTCTCATCGGTCTTGTCCGCACCGGGCCTTGCCAATGCCGCCAGTTGTGTATCCAGCGCCTTGACGGCTTGGTCGCCAATCTCGAGCGCCAGTGCCGCCTTGTCGAAATCGCCGGTACGCACCCGGTCAGAAAACGCCGGCTGAATCAGGATGTCGCCGGGCCGCAAACTGTCGAGTGATTTTTTGGTATTGCCGACCGTCATCAGGCTGCCGAGTTGATCGGCGAAACTGAGCACGGAAGCATTTTCATCCAGCGCTGCCAGCGGCGTGCCGACATCCACCACAATCACGATGTCGGCACCCATCGCACGGGCGACGTCGACCGGCACCTGGTTGACGATGCCGCCGTCCACCAGAAGTTGGTCGCCGATTCGTACCGGTCGCAACACGCCCGGTATCGACATGCTGGCGCGCATTGCAATCGCGAGGTTGCCGCTTCTCAACACGGCGGCTTCTCCGGTATTGATATCGGTTGCGACCGCGCGGAATGGAATGACGAGCTGATCGAAATTTCCCGAACGCGAAGCTTCATTCGATAGACGCTCAAGCAAAAGCATGACGGTTTCGCCGGCCAGCAGGCCGGAGGTGATCTTGATACCTTTTTTGCCAATGCCGGGTTTTGCATTGAGCAGGCTCAGATCATCATCGCGCTTGCGGCGGAAACTGCGTTCCGGACGATCCAGCGAATCATCGAAGGTTGCCGGCCAATCGAGCGTGGTGACCAGTTTCTCGATCTCTTCAATCGACATTCCCGAGGCATACAAGCCGCCGATCAAGGCGCCCATGCTGGTGCCCGCGATGCAATCAATCGGGACATGCCGACGCTCCAGTTCCTTGATGACGCTGACATGGGCAATGCCGCGCGCACCGCCGCCGCCAAGCACCAGGCCGATGCGCGGTCGTGGATTTTGCGGGTCCTGTTTGCGGCAGGCCTGTGTGTCGGCCATGACCAGCGAAGGCATCAGCATCAGCGTCGCCATCATCAATAAGCAAGATTTCATATGTCGATTCCCGTATCGCTTTATTTTTCTTTGCGCCAGTTCAAGGAGGCTGCCGTTTCCCGGCCCGATTCGATGCTGACGTCGAAGCCGCGCTTGATCAGATATTTCAATGTCATCACTTGTCCCGTGCCCAGCAGCGAAATTCCGTAACTGACAAACAGTCGCGGCGATATTTTCTTGCCTACCGAAAATACCGCGCCGCCCAAGGCACGCGATTCGCTGATGCCGGCTTCATCCAGGCCCAACTTAACACCCAATTGCTGCGCGAGTATGTTGCCTCCCGCACTTAAAGCCAGCGCGGCGGCATCGAGTCTTTGATTGTCGGTACTGCTGGCGGTATTCAAAGGCCTACCCAGTACCAACCATGCCAGGGCTTCGGAAGCTTCCATTGCAGGCGATGAAGTAATCACGGTTTGCGGTGAACGCGCCGTGCCCTGGACGCGAATACCGACGGTGACGTCTTCGAAATTTCTTTCGGCAAGAATATCCAGTGCCGGATTGTTGATTGAGGAATTCGCGTAAGTCAGGCGACTGCGCTTGATCGTCAATGCCTGACCGTAGGCGGCATAGTTGCCACGGGCTTCAATCGTGCCGGTCGCCAGCGCAGGGCGTCCGGGTTGATCGCGCACCTGCAAACTGCCGCTGAGTTTTCCATCCAGGCCAAAACCCTTGAGTTGCACGTCGCGACCAAGTTGCAGCGTGATGTCGGAATCAACAAGAAAGCCACCGGTTTCCGGTGCCTCGCGCGGATCAAGCACGACCACGTCGGATGACACCGATACGCTTTGATCCAGACGTTCAAGATCGATTTTTGCGGTCGGAACGATCACGGTACCGGTCATTTTCAACAGGCCGTTCTGATACACGAGTTTCAGATCCGGGCTCATGTCGGCCCGCAAATCCGGCGTATTGGATACCGTAATGTTTTCGCCCTTGAGCATCAGCTGCAATGGACTGTTTTTATCGGCCAGATCCAGCGAACCATTCAGTTGCAATTGTCCTTTGCCGGAACTCAACACGCCGTTCAAGCTCGCCATGCCATTCGGTTCGCCGCGCAAGCTGACGTCGCCGGCAGTAATTTTTATACCCAGTGCCGGCAGTTCGGACGAAAACTGGTTTAGATGCGCTTCGCCGCTGATATTGGGCACGCTGCGATTTCCACTCAATAGCAGTTGTCCGGTCAGGCGACCTTTCGGATCGGCAAGATCGGGCGACATCAACTCAAGCCAGGTCAATTTGTGCACATCGAGATTGAGTTTGCCTTTGAGCGGAGCCGATGCATTGAAACCGGTTTGCAATTCGCCGCCGATCGAACCCTGGTCCGGTAGCAGGGCATTCAATCGCATGCCGATTTGATCGCCTTGCAGTTTCAAATTGAATGTCAGATTGCTGTAGCTGACCACGTCGCGCGTGGCATCGGTATTCAGGCGCAAGCCGCCCGCGTCGGATTGAAGACCGACATCGCCATTCCATGCGCCGGTTTTCGTGCGGACAAAATCGCCGGCAAGATTCACCACGCCGTACGGACGATAGTTTTGATCCGGCATGCTTTCGCTTAGCCAGGGATCCAGCAGCGACAAGGGTAATTCGCGACCTTCAACATGGCCGGCATTGCCATTCGCATTCGCGCAAAGTTGCGCGCTACTACCCGTACGCAAGCAGGTTTTATCGAGTCGGATGCTGCCAGCGGCAAACTGGTAATTCGCCGGTGCCTGCAAGGTCCAGGCTTCACCGAGTCGCGGCGCGAATTGCAGGGATTGCAATCGGCCTTTCCAGTTTTGATTTGCTCCGGCAGCGCTGATATCGAGTTTTATTTTTCCGTAATCAAAAGCCGCATCGGCCTGTGCACGCAGATCATGCATATTGCCTCTGATCTGCGCATCGAATTGCTGAAGTGCCTGTCCACTGATATTGATGGCGCTCGCACTGACATGCATCTGGCCATTCTTGCCACTACCGGGCAACTCGCCTTGTGCGTCAAGGTTGCCGACGCTGTCGGCGCCCCAGCGTAATTCACTGCCGCGCAAATTGGCCTTGTAGTTGGGCGCCTGACTGGAACCATTGACCAGCAGGGTGCCGCTGATTTGCCCGCCGCCCTGTGGTGAAATGTCCGACAGATTCAATGGCGAAAAGTCGGCCGCAATATCGTAACGCTCGCCAAAACGACCGGCCGCTTTTACGTGGCTGGCGCCGATGCCGAGCGCCAGTTTTCCGTCGCCATTTTTTCCATCCCAGCGTGCTTCCGCATCGCCCGCCAATGCGCGATCACGCAGGCGACCGGAAATGTTTTTCAGCTTTACTTCACCGGCCCAGAGTTCAGCCGCGTTCTGTTGCGCTTTCGCATCCATCACGCCATTGACCGCACCGGGAAAATCCGGAAAGAAATAGACCGGGTTGAATTGATTCAAACGTGCCTGCAATTCGGCGCCGAGATTCGGCTCCCAGAATATTTTTCCGCTCCCTTGCAGTTTTCCAGTCGGCGTAACCGCACTCAAATCATCGAGCAATAATTGTTTTTCATCGCCGCGCCCGGCAAGTTTCACGACCGCCTTGTCTTTGCCACGCAACAAAACCGCATCGCCATTGACAGTCCAGGCCGATAATTTTCCGACCACTTTCATTTGTCCGCTGCCATTCACTGCCATGTTGCCGCTGTCTTTGCTTTCCGGCAGCAGAGTCAGTTGCTTCGAGCTGACAAGAAGATCGAACACCGGATCCTTGTCGATAAATTCGGCCTTGCCCTCAAGCCGCACAAGACCGGCATCGACCCGGAGTTGTACCGGCTTCAATGTCAGCACGCCCGCTGCAATCGAAACTTGCGAAGGCTCGATCAGCACGGTTTGTTCGCCGCGTTTTACATTGCCGCTGAACCTGGCATCGCCATCCACACCGGTACCTTTCAGCGAAAATGCCCAGGGCTGATCAGGCGCAAGACCAAACTGCTCGAACAATAATTGTTCACTACCGGCATTGAATGACCAATGCGGCTGGCTGCTGCCGTCAAGCAAACGCAAATCCATCGTCAGCGGACCGGGAGCGGTGCCGTTGATTTTCAAACTGAAATTATCGATATCGCCCTTGGCGTTCAATGACAGTTGTGCCGGCGCGATGCCTTTTTCGGTCATTGCGATAAAACTGCCTGCGAGATTCGTGCGGTATTTTTCGCGTGGCAAATACTCGCCTTTCAAATCGAGATTGCCGCGATCGCTCTTGATTTGCAGTTTCGGCAAATCCACTAACCCGTTTGCCAGCGTCACTTCGGCTTGCGCGTTGTAAACCAGTACCAGATTTTCCTTGCTGTCCCGTATTTGCAATTGCCTGACCTGCAAATCCGCCACCGCAATCGTCATAGGCAAATCTATCGCCGGTAAAAATTCCGGCCAGCGCGGCAACTCGAAAGGTTCGTCGTCGCTGGGCAAGACAAGAGCCGCGTTATCAATCTTGAGTGTTTCGATATCCAGCCGTTTCGACAAAAGCGGCCACAGGGCATTTTTCAGGCTGGCTTTTTGTGCGGTAAATACATATTTCGTATCGGCGTAACGCAGATCGCTGATCGTCAAGCCGTTCCACATGCTGCCTTCCAGCCTGGACCACGTCAGCGAACTGCCTTCCGGCAATTGCGCCGCGATGCGCGCCATCAGGAAGTCGCGACCGCCGTCGCTGCGCAGAGCCCAGAGACCGAGCAGGCTCAACAACACGCCGCCGACCAAAGCCAGAATCAACAAGAGGCGGATAATGCGACGCGTCATTGCAGGTCGGGCCCGAGACTGATGTGCAAACGGAAATTCTGGTCCGGTTCGTTCAGGCCATGCGCAATATCGATGCGAATCGGACCCACCGGCGAGCGCCAGCGCAAGCCAAGGCCGACGCCGACATTGGCATTGAATTGCTCATCGAAGGCATCGCCGGCATCCACGAAAGCGGCAGCGCCCCACGTGGGCGTGAACATGTGTTCGAATTCGATACTGGCCACGGCGAGATGCTTGCCACCGACAATCGTGGCAATGCCTTCCCCCAATTCGCGATAACCGTAACCGCGCACGCTGTGATCGCCGCCGGCATAAAATCTTTGCGATGGCGGAAACTGGTCGAAATCACTGGTGAAGGTGGTTCCCAATTCACCGCGTAGCAATAATCGGTTACTGAAACCGATACTGTGGATGTAGCGCGCCTCGCTGCGTAGCTGGACGAAATCGATATCGGATCCGATGGCCGTCGAGCCGACACGGGTTTCGAAGAAAAAACGGTAGCCCTTCTGCGGCGAATTGATGTCGTCGAATTTTTTCCGCTCTGCCGAGAATACCGGCGCCACGATCGTGCTGTAATCGTGGAAGTCGGTGACCAGATCGTCGTAGCGTTCGCGTTTGTATTCGAGCCCGGCATTCAAATCCCATCCGCGCCAGCGACCATTCCGGCTCATCGCCAACTCGGTGTACTGCGTGGTGATCTCGTTGATCTGCTCTTCGCGAATCGAAGTGCGGAACGTGTACCAACCTTCGATTTTGGAAAATGCCGGTATGCGGTACTGGGCCGTGAAATCGCTTTTTTCCTGCGCAACATTCAAGGCCACGAAAAGCTTGTGGCCTTTGCGATTGATCCAGCGTCGTTCCATGCTGCTTGCGAAACCCGCTCCGCTGTCGGTGCCGTATCGCAAACCCAGCGAATAGATACTGCGCTTGGCCGGTGTCAGGCTGACCTGTATCGGCACCACGCCATTGCTGGCCTGGTCGGGCAAAGGCTGCACATTGATCGCCGCAAAATAATCGAGATCGGCCAGTGTTTTCTGCAGCGCGAATAATTCGGTTTGATCAAACAGCTGCCCGGGCTCCCAGGGCACCAGTTTTTCCATCAGGCTATTGTCGAACTGGTGGCCTTCAAAACGGACGTCGCCAAATTTGTAACGTGCGCCACTCGTCCAATCGAGTGCAATATCGGCTGCATGCTCGGCGCGCGTCACTTCCACCGTGTGCGTGTTCAAGTCGGCATCGAAATAACCGCGTTCATTCAATGCACGGCTGATGTTGATTTTGCTGGTTTCATAATCGCCATGATGGAATACAAAACCCTGCTTCGGCTGGAAAGCATCGACCTGGCTAGTCACGACGGAATCTTTGCTGGCATCGCCGTTTACATTCAATGACAGTTTTCGAACCTGTACCGGCTCGCCCAACACCACCGTGAACTGAACGCCGACATCTTCGCCATTGCGAATGACTTTGGACTCGACTGCCGCATCGTAGTAGCCGAAGGCTTCAAGCCCGCGGCGCACTTCGCGTGGTGCCAACCGCATCAGGTAATCAAGACGGTTTTCGCTGATAACGGTGCTGGCATCGCGTTGTGTTTGCGCCAGCGAAAGTTCACTGCGTACGTTCAGAATCTGTGCTTCGTTCAGGCCGGAAAATTCGATGGTCTTGACTTGCAACGCCTCGGCTCGCGAGGAAATCAGGGAAACGGCTAGCGTTAAGGGTGCGATAAATAAAAAACGGCTGGTCATAGAGCTACTATAACCAGCCGAGTATGAATATTCAGCCTAAATGGCGAACTTATCTCACCGTATTGTTGCCGTCTTTCTTGCCGAACATTTTCTTGAAGAAGCCGGCGATGGCGACGAATATAAGAATGACGAATTTCTTCATGGCCAGCAGCAGCACGCCAAGCTTGGCGAACAAGCCGGCTTTGGCAGCGATACCGCCGCCCACTAATGCCGCCAGACCATAAGCGGCCAATTTGTCGCTGCCGGGTTTGTAATCGGCATAAGTGGAGCCGGCATCAAATTGGGCCATTGGCAGAATTTGTTTCATGCCGTCGTTGACGCGACCCAGATCGTGCATGTCGGCCACCGCTTCCAGGCTCATGTAGCCTTCACGACCCAGCACGCGAATATCGTAGTTCAGCGTATTGGTATCGGTTTTTTCAACCGAAATTTCCTTGGCCCAATACAGACGCTTGCTGCTGGAATCATAGTGTGGAGGTTCGGCCCAGCCCAGCAGTTCCATGGTTGGATAGCCGGCACTTTTACGATCTTCGTTACTATCATGGGTGTCGGTTTTCATGTCTTTCAACATTTCGGTGTAGTCGATTTTACTGGCGTCTTCATCGGACACATAACCGTCATCGCTGAATGTCACCACGACTGCCCAGCTATGTTCGGTGCCCAAAGGCGCATTTTCCGGAATGATCAAACCCAGCACCGATTCATCGGGCGGATTGCCCCAGTAATCTTCCAGTACTTTGCGCGCGTCTTGTTGCTCCAGATAACGAAAGCCGGGCTTCAAATCCAGATGGGCCTTGGCCTGGGAAACGGCGACGGAGCCGGTTTTATATTGCAGTGATTCCAGAAACGCTTTTTCCTTGGCGGCATCGTCGCCCGTTTCCTGCGCGAACACCATGCCACTGGAAAAGCAAACAAGCGCCACCACGGCGGCGCGACTAAAAAAATTCATGACATCCCCTTTGAAGGTGAAAAATTACCAGCGCTTCCCCCGAAGCGCTGGCGACGGGCCAATTATGCCGATAATTGCGCGATTTCTGCTACTGCACCGAAGCGGTCGGCCAGCAATTTGAGCAGGGCAAGACGATTATTGCGAACGGCCAGATCGTCGACGTTCACCATCACGCTATCGAAGAAGGCATCGACCTGCGGACGCAACGTGGCCAGGCGTGACAGCACGGCCACGTAGTCGCGGGTTGCCAGGGCGGCATCGGTATCGCTCAAGGCTGCCGTTACGGCGGCGTGCAAATCCTGTTCACCTTTGTCCTGCAGCAGCCCGGCATTCACGGTATTCGGAATGTCGCCTTCGACCTTACGCAGGATATTGCGGATGCGTTTATTGGCGGCGGCGAGTGCGGGGGCTTCCGGCAATCGTGCGAATTCGCGGACGGCTTTCAGGCGTTTGTCGAAGTCGAGAAAGGAAGCTGGTTTCAGATCGGCGACGGCATCGAATTGGGCGCCGGTGAAATCCTGGTCGGCGTAGTAGTTGCGCATGCGGTCGATGATGAAATCGTAAATTTCATTGCGATCTGCAAACGCATCGCCTTTTTCATTTTTGATTATGCCAACGCCATCTACCGCTTTGGCAATTGCCAGACGCAAATCAAGATCGATACCGCTTTCAACAATCGTTCTTGCCAAACCCAACGCATTCCGCCGCAACGCAAACGCATCCTTATTACCGGTTGGTTTCAAACCTGCTGCAAAACCACCTGCCAAAGTATCGAGACGTTCCGCAATCGCCAGTACTTGTCCCAGTTTCGATGGCGCAATCGCATCACCTGCAAAACGCGGCTGGTAGGCTTCATCAATCGCATTGGCAACGGCTTCGGGTTCACCGGCAGCCTTGGCGTAATAACGACCAGCAATACCTTGCAGTTCCGGAAATTCGCCGACCATGCGGCTTTGCAAATCGGCTTTGCACAATTCGGCGGCACGACGAGCTTGTTGTGGATCAACACCGATTTGCGTGGCAATGGTTTCAGCCAATGCAGCAATCCGATTGGTCTTGTCGGCATAGCTGCCGAGTTTTTGCTGATAAGTGACGGAGGCCAAACCTTCCGCCATCGAAGCGATGCCCTGCTTCAAATCTTCATCATAGAAAAATTTCGCATCGGAAAAACGTGGGCGAATAACGCGTTCATAGCCCTTGCGAACCTGTTCGACATCGGTGCTTTCGATATTGGCGATACCGATGAATTGTTCCGACAATTTTCCGCTGTTATCAAACACCGAGAAAAATTTCTGGTTGGTTTCCATTGTGGTGATCAGCGCTTCCTGCGGTACTGCCAGGAATTCCTTCTCGAACGAACACAGCACTGCCGACGGCCATTCGACCAGGCAGTTCACTTCATTCAAAAGATTTTCATCGATGCGTGCCTTGCCGCCAGCTTGCGTTGCGGCAGCTTCGATTTGTTCGCGAATGCGGTCACGACGTTCGTCGGCATTCACCAGCACGAAAGAATCGCGCAGAGCATCGACGTAAGCGTGCGGCGAACTGATCCAGACCGGCTTGTTGTGATGGAAACGATGACCGCGGCTCATGCGATCGGATTTCAGATTCATCACTTCGCCGTCGATGACATCATTGCCCATCAACATCACCAGCCAATGCACCGGGCGAATGAATTTTGTTTCGCGGTCGCCCCAACGCATCGGTTTTGGAATCGGCAAGCTGGCTAATGACTCTGCAACGATCTCTGCAATCAAGGCTGCCGTCGCCACGCCGGGTTTCTCGCTGCGTGCAACGAAACGCTCACCTTTTTGATCCGTGGTTTTTTCCAGCTGCTCGACGCTCAAGCCATTCTTGGCAGCAAAGCCCAGCAAGGCAGGCGTGGCTGCACCTTCGGCATTCAAACCGATATTCAGATACGGGCCCAGCACTTCGGATTTTTGCGAAGCCTGTTCGGTGCCGACTTCCGCAAACAAAGCGGCAAGACGACGTGGTGAATACAAAGCTTTCGCATTATTGCGATTGAATTCGATACCGCGTTTTTCGAAGCCGGCGGCGATGCCGTCGAAAAAAGCCTGCGCCAATTCCGGCAATGCTTTAGGCGGCAATTCTTCGGTACCCAGTTCAATCAGGAGAGGAAGCATGGCCATTACGCGACCTCCTTCTTCAGATTCGGGAAGCCGAGTTTTTCACGTTGTGCGAAATACGCTTCGGCAACGGCGCGCGACAAGGTGCGAACCCGTAAAATATAACGCTGGCGTTCGGTGACCGAAATGGCGCGGCGGGCATCGAGCAGGTTGAAACTGTGCGATGCCTTGCAGACTTGATCATAGGCCGGTAAGGGCAAGCCAAGTTCGACGCATTTCAGCGCTTCTTTTTCACAGGCATCGAAGCGATGGAATAATTCGGCAACATCGGCATGCTCGAAGTTGTAGGCACTTTGTTCGACTTCATTCTGGTGATACACATCGCGGTAATAGACCGGGCCTTGCGGACCAACCGTCCAGACCAGATCAAAAACATTGTCGACGTTTTGCAAATACATGCACAAACGTTCAAGACCATAAGTGATTTCACCGGTCACCGGTTTGCATTCCAGACCACCGGCTTGCTGGAAATAAGTGAACTGGGTGATTTCCATGCCGTTCAACCAGACTTCCCAACCCAGGCCCCAGGCACCGAGTGTCGGCGATTCCCAGTTGTCTTCGACGAAGCGCAAATCGTGTACCAAGGGATCCACGCCAAGCGCTTTGAGTGATTCAAGATACAAATCCAGAATATTGTCCGGATTGGGTTTCATCACCACCTGATATTGGTAATAGCGTTGAAGGCGATTGGGATTTTCCCCATAACGGCCATCGGTCGGGCGCCGGCAAGGCTGCACATACGCGGCATTCCATGGCTCCGGGCCCAAAGCGCGCAAGAAAGTGGCGGGGTGAAACGTGCCTGCACCCACTTCCAGATCGAGTGGCTGAATGAGCACACAGCCCTGTTCCGCCCAAAAATGGTTGAGCCTGAGGATGAGTTCTTGAAATGTTGGGGCGGCCATAAAGCTAATAATCGACGGAAAGCCGTTATTATAGGCTGATACGCAGTTTAGAGCTTGAGTCCATGAAACCTTTTTTGATTATCGAAACCGGCAAGCCGGTCCCTACTTTGAAACGCCAGGGCGGCTTCCCCGACTGGATTCGGGTCGCATCGGGCCTGCATGTGCGTGACGTAAAAGTCTGCAATGTCGAAGCTGGCGAAAAATTGCCGGATGCAAAAGGCTTCACCGGCGTGCTGGTGACCGGATCGGGTGCAATGGTGACCGAGCGCCACGACTGGAGCGAACGCAGTGCGGAATGGCTGAATGACGCTGCCCACAAGGGCCAATCCATCTTCGGCATCTGCTACGGCCATCAATTGCTGGCGCAAACATTGGGCGGCAGCGTCGATTACAACCCGAGAGGCCGCGAAATGGGCACCATCTCGATCAAATTGCATCCACATGCGAAGGACGATGTGCTGTTCGCATCCCTTCCCGAAGAGATCGATGCACACTCCACCCATCAGCAAACCGTGTTGACCGCACCAGGCGATGCCACCGTGCTGGCGTATTCCGACAAAGACGACTGCCAGGCGTTCCGCTGGAAAGACAATGTCTGGGGCGTGCAATTCCATCCGGAATTTTCGACCGAACACATGCGCGAATATATCCATGTGCGTCGCATGGCGCTGATCCAGGAAGGCAACGAACCCAAAGCGATGCGTAAAGCGGTAAGCGCCGCGCCGGATGCACGCCGCGTGCTGCGGAATTTTGTTTTGCATGCGCAATCGCGCCAAGCGTAATGTCGCACCGAAAAATTCCCGCCACGCGCGGCTTTTACTGGTGTGTTGAAGCCTGGCGCAATTTCCGGGCATCCCCGCAACCAATATTCTCGATGGCAATGTGGCTCAGCCTGGGCAGCTTCCTGCCGGTACTGAACTTGTTGGTGGTGGTGTTGCTGACCGTTTTTTATGGCGGCGTAATTTCGGCGCTGCATAAAAGGGCATTGGGTGAACGAATCTGGCTGGGCGATTTTTTCAACGGCTTTAAATCCACACCGCGGTTTCTCGGGCTTTTCATGGCCGGCTTGCCGACGGTATTGCTCATGATTTTTATCGGGCTTGCCTTGAGTTCGGTATTGAGTCCGGAAACTCTGGAAATTCTCACAAAATCCGGCCAGCCACCAAGCAAGGAAGCCATGGCCGCGCTTGAAACCATGGCACCCGCTTTTGTCGGCGTGATGTTGAAACTGCTGCCGATAGGTATCGTGGCGGGCTGGATTGTTTTTCTGGCCGTGCCGCGCGTGATGCTGGATAAACGGATGGGACTGATGGCACTTTGGGATGCGCTGCGCGCCTTGTTTGCCAATATTGGTGCGCTGCTTTTATTCAGCGCCACCATGTTTGCGGCGATTATTTTTTTCCTGGTCCTGATGAGTATCCCGATAGCGCTGATCAGCGGATCAGGCGCATTGGCCGGCGTTCTGCAAACCTTCATGATCGTTTTTATCAGCACCATGTATTGGGCTTTGTATCTGCATGCGATGTATATCGCATGGCGCGATATTTTCATGAGCGAAGTTCAAGCGCCACATGCCGAAGCTGCGCATTTGCCGAGCGCGCAAATCGAGGTTTGAATAAATTCGCGAAAATTCGGCGCGCCTTGAAGATCAATTCAAAGCGCGGCAATTTTCTGCATCAGCATCCACACCGTCAGCAGCAGGAACAATGTGCCGCCGACAAACGCCAGCCCGTGGATAACGATTATGGCCCAGGCCCATAGGGGCATCGCGGTGTTTTTTGGATCGACGTTTTCTACCCGGGTGTTGGCGATATAGTCGTGCAACGCGCGACGGTCCGGCGTCCACGCGGCCAGCGCATGACCGAGGTTCATCGTTACCCATGACAGACCGGCAGCCAGAAAACGTGCTATCGATTGCGCCGGCCCAATGGGCGCCCCGTTAGCATTGGTGACCTTGATGCCCAGCAGTTTCTTGCCGATGGAGGCCTGGTGACGAGAGCCTTCCATCCATGAAAAATAAATGCCGGCCAGAATAAAATAGGCGCAGGTAGAAAAAACAAGCGCCGGCATCACGATATCCTGCAGCGTCTGAATTGCCCCGAGAACATCGGGAGGGTCACCGTTCGCGTTGGAGGTTTGCAGCGAAGCAAGCAGGGCATTCAGGCTGCCGATGTCGGATTGTCCGCGAAATGAAAAAAACAACATCGAAAGAATTTCCACGGCGATATATAAAATCACGATGTCGATGAAGTAGGCGACGTAACGTTTCCAAAACCCTGCCGGCGATGGGGTGTAGCTCATGGCTTAGGCCGTTGCATCCACTTTGCGATTTCGCACCAGCAGGCGGGCAGCGATGATGCCTATTTCGTAAAGCAGGCACATCGGGATTGCTACCATCAGCTGCGACAAGCCATCGGGCGGTGTAATGATGGCGGCAATAATGAAAATGATGACGATGACATACCCGCGCCATTCACTTAACTGGGCCGGTTTTACCCAACCCAGCAGCACGGCAATGATCACTGCAATCGGGACTTCGAAGCTCACGCCACCAGCCAGAAACATGATCAACACAAAATCCAGATACTCGCCAATATCGGGTGTGCTGATGACGCCGTCGGGCGGAGTGTTGACCAAAAAACCGAACATTGCCGGCAGCAGCGCGAAGTAGGTAAAGGCACAGCCGAGATAAAACAGAATGGTGGCCACGATAAGCAAAGGGCTGGCCAGACGTTTTTCGCTTTTATACAAACCCGGGGCAACAAATGCCCAAAGCTGATAGAGAATCATCGGCATTGAAATCATGAGTGCAGTGAAAAAGGCGCATTTCAACGGAACGGTAAAACCGCCCAGCACCTGGATGGCAATAATGTGGCCGCCCCGCAAGTCAGTCAGATAAGGCTTTGCCAGCAAGGAATAGAGATCGTTTGAAAATGGCATCAGCACGACAAAAACGATCGTTAAGGTAGCGACGGCCTTGATCAGGCGCAGGCGCAGCTCGAGCAAATGGCTCATCAGGCTTTCTTCGGCAGCGGGCCTGGTCTCGGTCATTGCTGTGGAGGATTTTCGTGGTTGGTTATCGCTGCGGAAACAGGATTATTTTCGGTGTCGACAGGTATTTCACCGGCAATGCTTTTTTTGTTTTCGAGCTCGACTTTCAGATCGGCATCGAGTGCCTGCATTTCTTTGCGCAGACTGTCCTGGTGTGAATTCAGTGTTTGCTGAAGATCGGCCATCGACTCTTTCAGGCTGCGCTTCAATTCTTCATCCTGCATTTCACTTTCCAGTTCCGCTTTCACCATGTACCACTGCGCGCGCGCTTTGCGGACCCAGAATCCTGCCATGCGGGCTGCCTTGGGCAAACGCTCGGGCCCCAGCACTATAAGGGCAATCACGGCGATGATGATGATTTCACTCAGGCCAATATCAAACATGGCGACTAGCCTCGACCCTTGGCCTGCTCATGGAAGAATCAGGCCTTTGGGGCCTGATCCTGATCTTTATCGTTATTTATTTTTTCGGCGTCTTCATTGCCGTCTTTGAGACCTTTTTTGAAGCTGCCGACAGCATTACCCAGGTCTTTTCCGATGTTCCCCAGTTTCTTGGTTCCGAAAACCAGGATGACGATGACCAAAATAATCAGTAATTCTCTCCAACCTAACATGACTGTTCTCCTGTGCGATGGTAAAGAATAACTTATTTGGTGGCCGCAGCGGCTTTTGCGGTGCTTTCTTCGAGTCTGTCACGGAAATTCACGACGGCGTCTGAAGGCTTGTTTGCGCGTCCTTCAAGGATCATGCGGGAAGTGGCATCGGAGCCGTAAACGGCGGCATTGGCTTTTTTGTCGATCTGCATTACCGCACCGTCCAAGGAAATGCCGGCAAAAAGTCCGCGTGCGCGGGAATAGCTGTAAATTTCGGCTTTCAGTTGTTCATCGGTGGAGGCCTGGGCGCTACGTCCGACCGGGCCGGCAGCTACACTGGCATCGCCGCCCAGGGTGAATTTGCCGTTGACGATGGAGTCCACGCCGCGGCCGTTACGGAATACCAGGATGACATCGGCCGACTGGATTCCGGCCTGAAAACCGATACTGCCACCGGTCAAAATAATAAAGCTCGGGTTCGACCAGCTGCCATCGGCACCGCGTACAGCAATCAGGCCTTTGCCACGACGTCCGCCGACGACGAAACCGGCTTTGACCACGTCGGGAATGACGGCAATGGCCTGGGCCTCGTTCAACAATTTGCTCGGTATGGATTCTTCGGGAATTTTCAGGATTTCGCTTAGCACACGGCTGGCACTATTGGCACGGTCATTTTCTTTTTGCCCGGCAAAGGCGGTTACGGGTAATAATAAAAACAGCGTAAGTAATACAACAAGCTGACGGCGCATGGGCTTCTCCTGAGCAATTGTTCGAATTATGGCGCAAACCAATGAATATAAGATGAGTTTTTCTTTATCTTGATATCGCTAGTGGTATTTTGTCAGCACAGAATAAGGATAGTTCCATGGCTGCACGTTTTTTTAACCCGGTGGCGACTGATAAACAACGCACGACGGTACTTCTGGTCAACCTTGGCACCCCCGACACGCCGACCCGCGCCGGTGTGCGCCGTTATCTGGCGGAATTTCTGCACGATTACCGGGTCGTGGATTTAACGCGTTGGCTGTGGTGCGCGATTCTGCATTTTATTATTCTGCCGATTCGCTCCGGTATCGTGGCGAAAAAATATGCCGGCGTCTGGCGCGAAGACGGATCGCCACTATTGGCGATCAGCAAAAAATTACGCGATGCCGTGCAATCCCAATGTCCCGAACACGATGTGCAATTGGCCATGCGATATGGCAACCCGTCGATACGATCGGTGTTGCGCGATGCACAGGCGCGCGGCATGAAGCGATTGCTCGTACTGCCTTTGTATCCGCAGTATTCTGCCAGCACGACGGCATCAAGCCATGATGCCGTCATGAAAGAATTGCAGACATGGCGCGTAATGCCCGAGCTGCGCCTGATCAATGATTATCACGACAATGCCGAATGGCTTGATGCGATTGAAGCGAGTATTGAAAACCACTGGGACTTGCACGCGAAAGCGGAAAAAATAGTATTTTCGTTTCACGGTTTGCCGCAGCGTTTTATTCGCGATGGCGATCCTTATGCGGCACAGTGCGAAGCAGGTGCGAAGCATATCGCCAGGCGTCTGGGGTTGAGTGACGATCAATGGTTGCTGACCTACCAATCGCGTTTTGGTCGCGAGCCCTGGCTGGAACCTGCGACCAGTGCAAGCCTGGAAGCCCTGGCAAAACAGGGCATCAAAACCATCGACATCATTTGTCCCGGCTTCGCCGTTGATTGCCTGGAGACACTGGAAGAAATAAAAGTGGAAAACCAGGAAATATTCCACAAGGCAGGCGGTGAGAAACTTCGCTACATCGCCGCCTTGAATGATTCCCCCGGCCATGCCTGTGCGTTGGCGCATTTGATCAAACGTCATTGCCAGGGATGGAGCCACTGATGCAGGAAATTTCAATCAACACCGGCCGCGGCGTAGTGACTGCATTGCAAAGTGGCAATGTTGCCGGCGAAAAAATTCTTTGTTTGCACGGCTGGCTCGACAATGCGGCAAGTTTTATTCCCTTGATGCCGCTGCTGGAAAAATATCATGTCGTTGCGCTGGATATGCCGGGCCATGGCGGATCGCAACATCGGATGGCCGGTTATGACTATGTCTTTGTCGACTGGATTCATGATGTGCTGGACGTACTTGATTCGCTGGGTTGGCAAAAAGCGCATTTGCTCGGGCATTCGATGGGCGGTGCGATTGCAACGATTGTTGCAGCCTCTGCACCCGAACGAATCCATAAATTAATGCTTATCGAAGCGCTGGGACCGATTTCAGGTGTCGCTGCCGAAGCCGGGCAAAGATTGCGACAGGCCGTAGCGGCAAGGCGCAATCTGGACAAGGATAAAAGCTTGCGCGTAATTCCCGATGTCGAAACCGCCGTCAATGCCCGGCTAGCCGCCAGCAAAATGACGCGCGATGCGGCCAGGCTTATCGTGCAGAGAAACCTGAAAGAAGTGGAAGGCGGCTACGCCTGGCGCAGCGACCCGCGCATGATGCTGCCAACGCATGTGCGTACCGATGAAAGTTTCATTCGCAGCTGGATTCGCGCCATCGAAGCGGAAACTCTCGTCATTGCGGCCGATCCGGCGCCGGTTTATTTTACTGCAGAACAACGCAATGCCCGTATCGCCGAATTGAAAAATGGCTGCGTTGAAGTCGTGGCTGGCGGGCATCACCTGCATATGGAACAAGCCGATGTTGCCGGAAAAATCATTCTGGCTTTTCTGGCGAAATAAGGACTGGATAAAAATGATCACGGGCATTGAGCTGCATATGGAAATTGCATAAATAATGATATCCAGGCTGCCAAACTGGATTTGGTTGGGCGCGTGGGTGTTGGCCGTGGTCGCTGGCATCGTCAATGTGGTCGGATTGCTTGGGTTTCAGCATCAGGCAATAACACACCTCACCGGAAATACTTCCTTGCTGGCCGCAGCCCTGGCAAAAATGGATGGGCCGGCAGTGCTGCATCTTTCCGCATTGATGGGGGCTTTTATTGTCGGCACCATCATTAGCGGTTTCGTCATTCAAGACAGTACGCTGCAGCTTGGTCGCCGGTATGGCATTGCGTTGATGCTGGTATCGCTATTGTTGTTCGTCTCGGTACCGTTGCTTGATCATCAAAGCGTATTTGGCATGTACACCGCTGCCTGTGCATGCGGATTGCAAAATGCGATGGTAAGCACCTATAGCGGTGCAGTTGTGCGAACAACGCATGTATCGGGCATGTTCACCGATCTGGGTATTTCCATTGGACACGCGCTGCGGGGTATTCCTGTCGATACAAGGCGTTTGCGACTTTGCATCATCGTTATTTCCGGTTTTCTTGCCGGTGGCGTTCTGGGAACTTTTGCGTATCAGGCATTTGCTTATTCGGCATTGCTGGTGCCTGCCATTCTTGCGGCACTTGTTTCCATGGCTTACGCGGTCTATCTGATCGGCAAGGCGCGTTCGGGTGAATGAGTGGACAAACAACTGCCGTCGCGGCAACTTTTCCAACAGAGGCGGGGCATGAAATATCTGCTCACATTGATTGTCATGATGGTTTCGATCAGCACCGCCGCATCAACGCCAAAACTGCCGATTGCTTCCGGGCAATATACTTTCCGGCACCAATTTTCCGAACAACCGGGTTTACCCAGTATCATGCTGACTGCCAAAATCAACGGTCGCCATATCGTTCTGATCAATGAAACCGAGTCAAAGGTTTTTCCAAAAGGCATTTTGGACGAAGGTACACTGATGTGGCACGCAGATTCGAAACAATGGATTGTCGGTCATGACAAATCGGACCGTTACCTCGAGGATGTCGGTGGTTGTAGCGATGGCCCTTCCGTCGTCGATTTGAAAAACAGGATTTACTGGACCTGCTAGATTTTCGGCAAGTCGGTGCCTGACAATTCAATCAAGGCAAACGATTACGCCTAGCTCTCGCCTTCGTTGCGCCACTTGCCAGGCTCAAGGCCCTTAAGATTGTGCGGACCGACGGAAATACGGATTAAGCGCAAAGTCGGCAAACCGACCGCAGCCGTCATGCGGCGTACCTGGCGATTGCGGCCTTCGCGAATGGTCAGCTCGATAAAACTATCGGCAACGGTTTTACGGTGACGCACGGGTGGATCGCGCGGCCACAACCAATCAGGTGCGGTTTCCAATGCGCGCGCCTGGCCGGGAAGCGTCATGCCGTCATTTAATTTCACGCCTTTCGCCAATGCCTTGATTTGTTCTTCCGTTGGCACACCTTCGACTTGCACCAGATAGGTTTTCGGCCATTTGAATTTTGGCGAACTGATCTGGGCAATGCGGGCGCCGTCATCGGATAACAGCAACATGCCTTCGGAATCAAAATCCAGGCGACCGGCGGCATACACGTCGGCCGGAATGCCGAAGTTCGCCAGTGTGGTGCGAGCGGGTATCTCGGTGTCCGTGAACTGGCACAACACGTTATAGGGCTTGTTAAAAGCAATCAGCATTGTCCCAGTGTAACGGCGTGAGACAATACTTCCAGTCTTTTTTGGCGATTTATGATGAATAACACCGTTTCGAGCCAACATCCGCTGCGCAGACTGCTCAATTTCGCCAAACCTTATCGCCGCAATATCATTCTGGGCAGCGTATTTTCGGTCTGCAACAAAATATTCGATGTGCTGCCGGAAATTCTGATTGGTGTTTCGGTCGATGTGGTGGTGAACCAGAAAGCCTCGTTTTTGGCGAAACTGGGTGTTATCGACCCGATGCAGCAACTCTGGGCATTGGCAGGATTGACGGTGCTGGTCTGGGTATTTGAATCCGCGTTTGAATATCTGTATGCCTTGAGATGGCGTGGCCTGGCGCAGGACATGCAGCATGAACTGCGGCAAGCGGCCTACTCGCATCTGCAACTACTGCCACCGGATTACATCAGCAATGAACGCAGCGGGCGCCTGATGGCATTGATGAACGAAGACGTCAATCAAATCGAACGCTTTTTGAACACCGGTGCGAATGATCTGATCCAGGTTTTTGTTTCTTCGATCCTGGTCGGCGCGGTATTTTTCTTTATTACCGCCGATCTGGCCGTGCTCGCGTTCTTGCCGGTCCCGCTGATTTTATTTGGCGCTTTCTGGTTCCAGAAACGTTTGTATCCACGCTATATGGCGGCGCGCGAAGCGGCGGCAACGGTATCGAACCGCTTAAACAACAATCTTGCCGGGATGGCAACGATTCAAGCCTATACCGCCGAGGATTTTGAAGCCGAGCATGTGCGCATCGCTTCTAATGCCTTTCGCGAACGCAATGCTGATGCCATCCGTTTTTCGGCCGCGATCACGCCGGTCATTCGCATGGCGGTGATGGCGGGTTTCGTTGTCACCTTGTTGTACGGTGGTTATCTTTGTTTGAGCGGAAAGCTCGGTGTCGGCAGCTACACGGTATTGGTTTATCTGACACAACGCCTGTTGTGGCCGATGACGCGACTGGCCGACATGACCGATTTGTACCAACGCGCGATGGCATCGGTAAACCGCGTGATGGATTTGCTGGAAACGCAATTGCCGAAACAAAGCACGAAAGAATTTTCCGGCGCGATAAAAGGCGAATTGAAATTCGAGAATATTTCTTTCGCCTATGCCGATACGCCGACATTGCGTGATATCAATATCGAAATTCCCGCCGGAAGCACGGTCGCGTTTGTTGGCGGTACCGGCAGCGGAAAAAGTACCTTGCTCAAGTTATTGCTGCGTTTTCTTTCGCCCGATAAAGGACGCATTCTGTTTGATGGCCAGGATATTGCCGACATCAATTCGGCAGCGTTGCGAAAACAATTGGGCTATGTCGCGCAGGATCCGTTTCTGACCGACGGCAGCATTGCCGACAATATCGCCTACGGCGAACATGATGCCGATCCCAAGGCGGTGGAAACTGCCGCCGATGCTGCCGAAGCCAGCGAATTCATTGCCGGCCTGCCAAAAGGTCTGAGCAGCGAAGTCGGCGAGCGCGGTACGCAACTCTCCGGCGGCCAGCGGCAGCGCATTGCATTGGCGCGCGCCCTGTATCGCAATCCGGCGGTATTGATTCTCGATGAAGCCACCTCGGCAGTCGATAACGAAACCGAAGCGGCGATTCAACGCTCGTTGACCAGAGTGTCAAAAAACCGCACCACAATAATCGTGGCGCACCGGCTTTCCACCGTACGCAATGCCGATCGCATTTTCGTGATCGAACACGGCCAGGTCGCCGAGCAGGGACGTCATGAAGAACTGTTGGCGCGTAATGAAATCTATGCGGCTTTATGGCGATTGCAAACCGGCGAGGCAGTTTAAGCGAGCGAGAAGCTGATGAATGCACTGTCACGAGTGTTGTTGATAAAAATTCTGCTGACAGTATTCGTCTGGTGTCTCCCACTTTTGTTTTTCCCGCTGGCCTGGCTTCAGGTGCTCGGCTTTCCCGCGCCGGAGCCGCCAATATTTCTTCGCTTGCTCGGCATGGCCTATGCCGCTTTGGTGGTGGGCTATTGTTTTGGCCTGCGCGATTCCATGCGCGGGCAATACCCGCATTCCATTTTGTGTGTCGGCATTATCAGCAATGGCGGCGCCTGCATTTTGTTGGTGCTTGCCGCATTAACGCATACCTGGTTGAACTGGGGCGTGATTGCACAATGGATCATGTATGGCTCCCTTATAGGTACCGGAACCATCGCGCTGGCCTTGATGGTTCTCGGATTTTGCAGAAGAGTTTTCCAGGCCTGAAGAACCGGGCACAAGCAAAACGAAACCTTATTTCGCGGGATCCATATCCGCCAAATCAAACAGGCGATTCCAGTTTTTCGGGTTCGCCAATTCCATTGTTCCGGCGGGAACATAATGAAAAAAAATCAGGTGGCAAAAATTCTTGTCGCTTGTGCTCGGCATCGTGTCGCGGTAATGCCATTGGCTGCTGCCGGAGAATAGAACCGCTTGCCCGGGCTGCAGACTGTAGCTGTCGAAATCTTCCATGCATGTCGGCAGCAATGCCTCGTTGTTGGCGACCTGCCTGGAGTCGGGCCAGGCTTGCACTTTGCCGAAATGAATCGGCCATGCAGCACTTTGATCAATGCAGACATCCAGGGTCCATTTCGATTCCGGTGAATCCATATGCATCGGGCAAACGCCGCGTTCGGCATAAAGACTCAAAAAATTATAACTGGGCTCGAGTGCTTCACCGGCAGCCTCGCTCACCATCGGAAGCAGCGAGCGTTGCAATTCATTGAAGAATGGATGGTCGTGGACAACGAAACGCCGGAACACCTTGGCTTCATGCAATTCAAAGTCAGTGGGTTTGAGCCCGGCAATTTCGGCACGAATATCAGCCAATGTAACGGCATCGAATAAAGGATCAAAAAACTTTATCCGGAAATCCTCCCGGGTACGCAAAACGTCAAACGAATGTTCAAACGCAGACAGCGCTTCTGGTCGATTTAGCTTCAGCCAATCGCGGGCTTTTTCGTATTGCTCAAGCCATACCGAGTCATACCAGGGGAATGTCGCGCTGCCGAATGGGCGTTGTGCATCCATACCAATCAATTGGGCTTTTTGAATCGCAAGGTCATGCGGTCACTTTCACCAATCGCCAGGTATTTTTCGCGATCCTTGTCTTTTTCGGTCAAGGTGGGAGGCAGTGTCCAAACGCCCGCCGGGTAGTCTTTGGTGTCTTTCGGGTTGGCGTTGATTTCGCTGCGATCATCGAGCACGAAGCCGGCTTTCAGTGCCAGGCTGATGACGTATTCTTCCGGTAAATAACCACTGGTTTTAATTTTTTCAAATTCGGCATCGCTTCTTGCACGATGTTCGACGACGCCAAGCGTGCCGCCCGGTTTGAGCACTTCAAAAAAAGACTCAAACATGGCCGCTTCCTGGCCGGCCATCACCCAGTTGTGCACGTTGCGAAAAGTCAGTACGACATCCGCTGAACCAGCTTCTCCCAATACCGGGGCAGCGGGATCGATTTGTACTATCGTCGGCGAACCAAAGGTGTCGATGTTGTAGGCGAATTTGACTTTCAGGGCATCGTTTTGTTTGGCAGTGGAAGCACGGCTGCGTTCGCTGGACATTTTGCCCGGGTCATTCACCACGGCAATATAGTGGCCTTTGTCTTTCAGCAAGGGCGCTAGTACTTCGGAATACCATCCTCCGCCGGGCCAGATTTCGATCACGGTCTGTGTCGGTTTTACGCCAAAAAACTGCAGGGTTTGTTGTGGATGACGGTATTGATCACGGGCCTTGTTTTCAGCTGAACGCCAGGCACCAGCGAGGATGGGAGTAAACGCGGAATTGGATTGTTTGGCCTCGTGTTTTGTCCCGGTTTTTGTATCAGGTTTGCTGTCGCCATCGGAATGGCAGGCGGTGATCAAGCCGGCGCAGGCAAATGCCAGAATTAATTTTTTCATCTCGAACTCCCCAATAGGCAATGGCAGGAACAATAACTTAAAAAGCGTGACCGTAGGGTGGGCACCGCCCAGCAATGATGCATTACATGCTCGCGAGGGTGGGCGGTGCCCACCCTACAGGCGGAGGCGTTCGGGATACGGTGGAACGTCGGTGAACACGCCGGCCTTGATGTCACTCTGGATTTTCTGCCACCAGGCCGGATCGAAAATTTCGCCATGCGCTGCCAGCAATGCTTCGCGTTGCTCGCGACTCAAGCCCAAAAAGCGCGGGAACTGTTCGGGAAACACGTCATTGTCGGCAACGTAATACCAGGCGCCGTGATGCATTTCTTCCTCGTCGTTTTTCGCTTCCGGCAATTTGCGAAAACGACATTCGGTGACCAGGCACAACTCATCGTAATCATAAAAAATTGCGCGGCCATGGCGGGTAACGCCGAAGTTTTTCAACAACAAATCACCCGGGAAAATATTGCTGCGCGCCAAATCCTTGATAGCCTGTCCGTAATCCAGAATGGCCGCCAGCGCGTGTTCATCCGAGCTTTCACGCACGTATAAATTCAGTGGCCGCAAACGCCGCTCGACATAGCAATGGTGGATAACGATGTCGGCGCCATTCTCGCTGACCGACTCGCTGCACTCCTTCAACAGCTCATCCCGCATGGCATCGGTAAACTGGTCGCGCGGGAATCGCAGGAAGCGATATTCCTGGGCATCGATCAAACGTCCGACCCGGTCGTGCTTGAACACCAAATGATATTTTTCCAGCACTTGCTCGCGGGCAATGTTTTTCGGGTAGGCGAATTTATCGCGTATCAGTTTGAATACCAGCGGATAGCCCGGCAGCGTGAACACCGCCATCACCATGCCGCGTTCGCCGTCGGCATGTACGCAATCTTGTTCCGGATGTTCGCCAAGATAGCGGAAAAAATGCCGATAGCGCTCCGTCTTGCCCTGTTTTGCACGGCCCAGAACCGTATAGATTTCATCAATCGGTTTGCCCGGCAGCAATGTCCGCAAAAACACCACGGCATCGCCCACCGTCGGCAAATCGGCATGGAAATAACTGTGCGTGTAACCAAATAAAACGGCGGCATGCTGGCGCGTGGTAATCACCGCATCGACCCGAATGCCGCCTTCTTCATTCACCAAGGCCAGTATGCAGGGCGCATAATTTTCACGGCCCAAAACGCGGCCGACCAGATAGGCGCGGCGTTCGCGATAAAAAACCGTATCCAGCAATTCCACCGCCAATACCGCAGGTTCCGGCCAATGCCCAAAACGGGATTGCAGGGTATCGGCAATTTTCATCGCACAGGCTTTTGCGTTTTGGTAAGGCGAAGTAAATGGATAGTCGGCCAGTACGCGTTCGAACAGGGAAGACAGGCTTTCCGACAATACATAATTATGCCGGGCGACCGGATGGGTGATGCTGTCGGTCGGCTCGATGGTCAGGGCGACAAATTCGATATCGGCATTGACGCCACGGGTTTTGAAAAACCTTCTGGTCAGGGTGTTGAAAAAAGTCTTGAACAGTTCGCGATCAAGCAAGGGCGAAATCAATTGCTCGTAGGCTTTGCGAATTTCCAGCCAGCAATCGGCGTTGTTGGATTGGTCGGCCATACGGTCGCTGAGTTTGTCGCTGATGGCGGCGATGCAGTGATCATAAAGTTCGATCCGCGCATTCGCATCCTCCCGCGATCCGCTCCAGTCGCGTTGCTCAAAACGTTCCTTCGCCCGTTTTGTGACATTGGAAAACTGCAGGTTGTAATCCAGGAAGGCGTCGCGAATGGCCACGGCGCTGGGCATAGCAAGAAAATCGATTTGCGCGTCAGCCATATTCATGTTGTCCCGGATTGGATTTGCGCTTCCAGCCATTGCCTGAAATGCACCAGACCGCGATGGGTTTTCGAACGTTCCGGATACACCAGATAATACTGATATTCGGCCAGCATTTTCAGTTTGCCGATATAGCGCAGACGCCCGGCATCAATCAGCGGTGCTGCCAGAATATGGCGGGCCAGCACTATACCGACGCCTTCGGCCGCGGCGCGATGGGCACCTTCGGCTTCATTGAATTTTGCGACGAATTTTTTCGGCAACGGTAAATCGAAATGTTTGCACCAGCGTTGCCAGCGCCCGAAGGGGTCATCGATGAGCGGATATTTGTGCAATTCGTTGAGCTTCATCGGCCCGTATTGCTTGATCAACTCGGGGCTGGCGGCCGGGCTGATCCATTCATCGAATAAAAAATGCGCTTCCAGTCCGGGCCAGCTGCCGGCACCAAATCGTATCGCTGCATCGATCTGCAATTCCTTTTCAAAATCCACCATGCGGGCGGAAGAATCCAGATTGAATTGAATGTCCGGATGCTGGCGGACGAACTCGCCGAGCCTGGGCAGCAGCCAGGCATTGGCCATCGATGCCAATGCGCTCAGGGTGAGCCGGTCACCATGCGAACCGGTGTGCGGGTTCAGCAATTGTTCGATGGCCTGATAATGCGGTTCCAGTTGCAGATAAAGATTCTGTCCTTCGGGCGTGAGTTGAATGCCGCGCGGCCCGCGTTCCATCAGACGCCTGCCCAGGCGTTCTTCCAGGCGGCGCATCTGGTGGCTCAAAGCGCTTACCGTCACGTTCAATTGCTCGGCGGCGCGCGTCATATTGCCGCTGCGGGCGGTGTGGATAAAGCCGGAAATCCATTGTAGTGCGGGTTTGCTCATCTTGAATTTTTCTCAAGTCTGGATTGAAAACAATGCTATTTTCAGTGAATAACTGTGGGCGTATCTTGCCAGCTCGTCAAGTAAGACAGCTTTCAGGGAGGCTTTATGAATACCAGGACCGGACTATTATTTCTCGGCGGTTTTATTGCCACACCGGCGGCTCTGGCTGCCGTCACCGGAGAGATCCAGGCGTCGACACCATCACCAAAAGAAGTGGTGCAGGATTTTCTACAAAATGTGCGGACGGGCAAGTCGCCTGAACAATCTTCCCGCTATCTGTCATCGCAGGTGCTCGCGCATCAAATGAATTCGGAAAGCGAAACCACCGTCATTCGCAACCCGGAGGATTACGCTGCCCATGTGAAAGATTTCCAGCGTATCTATGGCGATTTCGATTTCGAAATTACCGAATTAATGGCGGATGGTGATCGCGTATACGCACGCTGGAAACAAACCGGCTGCCATATCGCTCCGCTAGATGGCCAGGCACCGAGTGGCTTGCCGGTAATCGAGATCGCGAGCGCAGTTTATCGCGTAGCCGATGGTAAAATCGTCGAGTACTGGATTCAGATAGATCGCAAGGGTATTGAAGCCCAGATCGAAGCGAACGCCCGCAATATCGACCATAAAATTTCCTGCGTACGCTGATTTTTCGAGTGCACGTTACGGATATTTCGAATTTTTATTTTCGTCAATCCCCGGCATCATGTTGTTTATTTTGAAGGTGTGTCATGAATTTCGCTTCCACCCTGCGCTTGATAATTTTGGCAATGATCTGGGGCAGCTCGTTCCTGTTCCAGCGTGTTGCCGTACCGGAACTTGGCCCTAACTGGGTGGCTGCAGGCCGGCTGATTCTTGGCAGCCTTGTGCTGGTCCTCGTGATGCTGGTGATGCGAAAACCGCTGCATTGGCGCAAGAATGCATTCGCCTATATCTGGATCGGCCTGATCAACTCCGCCATTCCATTCTGGTTGTTCGCCTATTCCAGCATCACACTGCCAGCCGGCGTGACTGCCGTTATGAATTCGATGGTGCCGCTATTCAGCGTATTGCTGCTTTGGATACGTGGCGACCGGCCCAGTGCCGGGAAATTCATCGGTGTCTCTCTGGGTATCATCGGCGTGGCGATGATTGTCGGTTTTGGCGGCTTGCCGATGACCTTGGCAACGGCACTTGGCGTGCTTTCCGGCATGGCCGCGGCAGCACTTTATGCTTTCAGTGCGACCGAAATTCGCAAACGTTTTTCCGATGTTGATCCTTTGGCCGTGGCGACCGGCAGTTTGCTCGGCGCCACGCTTGCCTTGCTACCCACCATGTTCATCGGCTCGATGCCTTCGACCACGGAAATTACCCCGTGGTTGATGCTTATTCCGCTTGGCGTGTTCTGTACCGGCATTGCCTATCTTCTTTATTTCAAATTGCTGCACGATGTTGGTAGTACGCGCGCAGTTACCGTCACTTTGCTGGTGCCGGTCTTCGCCTTAATCTGGGGCGTGGTTTTCCTGCATGAACATCCCACCTTGCTTAGCCTGGTCGGCATGGGCCTGGTGATTTTTTCAATGATGTTGATTCTGGAAAAAATCCGCTTGCCGAAGTTTTTCGCGGCAACGGCAAAAGAAGTCCAATCGTAGGGTGGGCGTTGCCCACCGTGTCTGTATTTTCGTCATGGGTGGGCAGTGCCAGCCCTACGGGATCTCGAGTTCTATCAATACCGGTGCGTGATCGCTTGGTCTGTCCCAGGTGCGTGGTTCGCGATCAATCTCCGAAGCGATGCATTTCGATTTCAGTGCATCGCTTACCAGGATCAAATCGATTCGCAAACCCAGGTTGCGCCTGAAACCGGCCGAACGGTAATCCCACCAGCTGAAGTGCCCGCCTTCATCGTTGTGCAAACGGAAGCTGTCGTGAAAACCCAGGTCAAGCAGGCGCTTGTAGGCAGCGCGTTCGGCGCTTGAAGTCAGAATGGTTTTGTCATTCCAGATTTTCGGATCATGCACATCACGATCATCCGGCGCGATATTGAAATCGCCCAGCACCACCAGGTTCGGATATTTTTTAATCTCTTCACCCAGCCAGTCGTGCACGGCATCAAGCCAGCGCAGTTTGTAATCATATTTATCGGTACCAACATCCTGGCCGTTGACGATATACAAATCGACAATCCGAATGCCATTGACGGTGGCGGCAATCACGCGCCTTTGTTCGTCGTCAAAACCCGGAATTCCCATTTGCACATCGGTGGCATTGGTGCGGCTTACGATCGCGACGCCGTTGTAGGTTTTTTGTCCGATGAATACCGAGCGGTAACCCATGCCCGCCAGAACATCATCGGGAAACTTGTCGTCTTCCATTTTGGTTTCCTGCAACACCACGACATCCGGTTGTCTTGATTTCAGCCATTCCTCCAGATGCGGAAGCCGCACATTGAGCGAATTGACATTCCAGCTGGCAATTTTCATAGACAAGGCTTCGCGCTTGAACCCGGGCAGCATAAGATATCAGTAATTGTCGGGAGTGCGAATGTTATGAAATGGCTGGATCTGCGAAGTGACACCGTAACGCAACCAAGTGCCGGCATGCTTGCGGCAATGGCAAATACGGCGACCGGTGATGATGTTTTTGGCGAAGACCCAACCGTCAATGCGCTGCAAAAACGTTGCACCGACGAGCTTGGATTTGAAGCCGGATTATTTGTCTCAAGCGGAACGCAATCGAATCTTCTGGCATTAATGGCCCACTGCGAACGCGGCGATGAATACATCGTCGGCAGCGATGCCCATACTTACAAATTTGAAGGTGGCGGTGCGGCGGTACTCGGATCGATTCAACCGCAACCGATTCCCCAGCAGCCTGACGGCACCCTGGATTTGAACGCCGTAGCAGCTGCGATTAAACCGATTGGCGATCCGCATTTTGCCCGCACGCGTTGTTTTACTCTGGAAAATACCTGGTGGGGCCGCGTGCTGCCGCAAACTTATATTGCCGAAGCCGCCGCACTGGCAAAAAAACATCAACTGGCATTTCATCTCGATGGTGCACGCCTTTACAACGCGGCAGTGGCGCAAGATATTCCGGCACGCGAAATCGCAAAACATTTCGACAGTGTGTCGGTGTGTTTTTCCAAAGGCCTGGGCGCACCGGTGGGCTCCATCTTGCTGGGCTCAAACGCATTGATCGACAAGGCACGACGCTGGCGCAAAGTATTGGGCGGTGGTTGGCGGCAGGCCGGCTTGCTGGCAGCAATGGCCAATTATGCGCTGGACAATAATGTTGAACGTTTACGGGACGATCATCGGCGTGCCGAGACATTGGCCAATGCGCTAAAAAATATTCCGGGTATCGAGGTCAACGGTGCATTTACCAGCATGGCGTTCATCACGATTCCAAAAGACAGGCTGGCGGCTTTGTCGGCGCATATGACGGCGGCCGGCATAAAGCTATCGGCGGGCAATCCGAAGATACGGATTGTCATGCATCTGGATATTGATGATGCAGACCTGACCAGAATCATTGAAGCATTCAGGACATTTTGACAGCGGAGTCGCTGGCGCGTGTCGCCGTTTTAACCCCATACTGCGTTTGGGCCGTTGTTAACAGCACCGGATAAACGCACTCAGGGGATCACGATGTTTCGAAAATTACTGCTGTCGGTTTTTTTATTTTCTGCAGCCATGCCTAATGGGCAGACACAAGTAAGCAATAACACGCGATCACTGATCGAAACCATCAAGGGCGAACAGCCCATCGAGCTGCAAAGCCTGAAGATTGACAGCAATATCAGTGGCGGGCTAGCCGAAACCACGGTCCGCATGACTTTCTACAATCCCAATAATCGGCCGCTGGAAGGAAACCTGAAATTCCCTTTACTCGATGGCCAGCAGATTACGGCGTTTGCCCTGGACATCAATGGCAAATTACGCCAGGCCGTTCCGGTTGAAAAAGCCAAGGGCCGGCAGGTTTTTGAAGAGGTGGAACGCCGCGGCGTCGATCCGGGTTTGCTGGAAAATACCCAGGGCAATAATTTCAGCCTGCGTATTTATCCCATTGCCGCCAAAGGAGTTCGCACGGTTGAGCTGCGCTATGGCGAATCATTGAAGCGACAGGATGGCAAATGGCTGTATGGCATTCCGATGAACTTCGGCAGTAATCTGAAAGTATTCGAGCTGGGCTTGAAAGCGAACGGCATCACCTCGGCTCCGAAAAGCGTCGGCAGTTTCGGCGAGGTGAATTTCAAACGGAGCGGCAAGCGTTTTGAAGCCCTGGTGTCGAAGAACAATTTCTCGCCAACGGGCGTGTTGACGCTGCAAATTCCAGCCAGCGACAAAGCACAAACCTTTATCCAGAATTTCGATGGGCAGAATTATTTCATTGCCGAAGTTCCGGTGGCCTCCAGCAACCAGGACCGGGTGCTGGCCAATGTATCGGGTTTGTTATGGGATAGCTCGGGCTCAGGCGCGAATCGCAATCACGAACTGGAATTTGCCTTGCTCGACAGCTATTTCAAAAGAGCAGGCAATATCGAAGTGCGTTTGACTCGACTGCGCGATCGCGCCGAAGCCACCGAAACATTCGTTGTAAGAAATGGCGATTGGAGCGCATTGAGAAAATCACTCCGGGCGACGGTTTACGACGGCGCCAGTGCGCTATCGGACTGGAAAGTGCAAAAAGAGGTGGGTGAATATTTACTATTCAGTGATGGCCTGAGTAATTATGGCAACGCGCCGTTTCCGAAACTGGCCGATGCGCAAAAGCTCTACGCGATCAATACGGCAAGCAGTGCCGATGCCATTCGATTGACAGCCTTGGCCGAACAAACCGGCGGCCGTTATATTGCGCTGCAAGCGAAGACGCTGGATCAGGCAGCGCGCGCCTTGTTGAGTGAATCCCTGCATCTTGAAAGTTTCGACGGGCAGAATGTTGCCGATCTGGAATTTGCTTCGCGTGATCCGCAAGATGGTTTTCTGCGTGTTGCAGGCCGCCTGCTGGATCAAAATGCAAAGCTTGATCTTGTCTTGTCGCAAAACGGCAAGAAAACCGCATTTAGCGTGCCCATCAATAATGAGGCCGCCGAACATCCGCTGGCAGCTAGACTTTGGGCAAGCTACCGTTTGCGCTCATTGGACGCCAACCACGAATTGAATCTTGCAGCGATTCGCCGCATTGGCATCAATTTCGGTTTGCCAACGCGGGAAACTTCATTGATCGTGCTCGACAGCGTTGCCGATTATGTTCGCTACGAAATTACACCGCCGGAAGAACTGCGTACCGAGTTTGCGCAGTTGATTAATACGCGCAATCAGGAACGTAAAGCCAGCCGTGATGAGCAGCTCGATAAAATAGTCCGGATGTTCGATGAAAAGTATGTCTGGTGGAACAAGGTGTTTCCAAAAGATTTGCCACGCAAGCCCAGGGAAGAAATCAGACCCGCGGCACCCGCTTCTGCCCCTGCGCCTGTAGCGTATGCGCAATCTCCACAGGAGCCGGCCGCTGACGCCGCAGCCACCAGAGAAAGGTCGGTTGAAGTCGCTGGCTTCCGTATTGCAAGTGTAAATACAGAAACCGCCCAGCCTGTTCAGATGGTTACACGAGAGGACATCTCGCGAACCGGACTAAATAATGTTTCCGACGTGCTGAACAATATCAGTGCCAGTGATGGCTCGGGCCTGAGTACAAGGGCATCCACAATCAGCTTGAAAAAATGGGTTGCCGATGCTCCGTATATCAGCCGGATGAAAGCGGCCACCAGTGAAACCATTTATGCCGTGTATCTGGACGAGAAGCCGGGCTACTTGAACAGCAGTGCCTTTTTTCTCGATGCCGCCGATATGTTGCTGGAAAAAAACCAGCGTGATCTGGCATTGCGCGTGCTTTCCAATCTGGCCGAGATGGATCTGGAAAATCGCCAGGTATTGCGCATTCTTGGTTACCGCCTGATTCAGGCCGGCGCTCCCGAGCTCGCCATTCCGGTATTTGAAAAAGTACTGCAACTGGCCGAAGAAGAACCACAGTCGTTCCGTGATCTCGGTTTGGCCTATGCAGCAAACCATCAGGACCAAAAGGCGATTGAACAACTTTACGAAGTCGTGTTGCGCCCCTGGGACAATCGTTTTGCCGAAATCGAATTGATTGCCCTGGCCGAACTCAATGCGATTGCCGCAACGAGCAAACAAAAACTCGATACCGGTAATATCGATGCGCGTCTGCTCAAAAAAATGCCCCTGGATTTGCGCGTCATCCTGACCTGGGATGCCGATAACAGCGACATGGATTTGTGGGTGACCGACCCGAATGGCGAAAAATGTTTTTACGGAAACAAAAATACCTATCAGGGTGGACGGATGTCGGACGATTTCACCGGCGGTTATGGCCCGGAAGAATTTTCGCTGCGCCACGCCAAGCCGGGGAAATACAAAATCGAAGCCAACTTCTACGGCAATCGTCAGCAAACGGTAGCCGGCGCGACCACGTTGCAGCTTTATCTGACCACGGCATTCGGCACGACAAAAGCGAAGCAGCAAAGCGTGACCTTGCGGCTGAAGGATGCGCAGGAAACCGTTTTTGTCGGTGAATTCGAGGTAAAGCCCTGACTGCGACAGGGCCATTGCGAACAGGAAACGCCGGTATTCACCGGCGTTTTTTATGGCCGATAGTGTGCAAATACGCAGTTTGGCTAAGCAAACCTTGAAAATAATGTCCTAAGCAACTATATTCATGGACATGACTTCTCCAGACAAATCTTCTTTCGGCTATACCGTTGCCGATATCACCCGGCTTTTCCGCCGTGTTTTCGACCGCCGCTCGGCGCATTTGGGCCTGACGCGCGTGCAATGGCGGGCATTGAGCCGTATCGAGCGCGCCCAGGGGCTGAGCCAGAAACAGCTGGCCGAAGACCTGGAAGTGGAAGCGATTGCCATTGGCCGGGTGGTCGATCGGCTGGAAGTCGCCGGCTTTATCGAACGCCGTGCCGATCCCGGTGATCGCCGCTGCTGGAAGCTGCATCTGGCGCCGAAATCCGATGCCGTCATGGCAGATATGAAAGTCGTTGCCTCGGCACTGCGTGATGACGTCCTCAATGGCGTCAGCGCCGAAGAACTCGCCATCACGCTGCGCGTATTGGCCAATATCAAAGACAACCTCAACGAACTCGACCGCGAAGGTCGCCCCAGTGTTACCCGCAAGCAGGCAAAGCCATGACCACCGAAGCCAATACCGCCGCACGTTTGAAAGAACCGGCGCCCGTCGTTCCCGTCCGCCGCCGTGTACCGCGCTGGCTATGGGTTGCCGGACCTTTGCTGGTCGTTTCGTTTTTCGCCTGGGAATGGGTAGTGTCCAGTCGCAGCGTGGAAACCGACAATGCGTATGTAAAAGCCGATCGCGTGATGATTTCCACGCAAGTCAGCGGACGCGTCAGTGAGGTGCTGGTCGGCCAAAACGAACAGGTCAAACGCGGACAACTTTTATATCGCATTGATTCCGCACCGCTGAAAATCGCACTCGCGCAAGCCGAAGCGAAGTTGGCAAAAGTGGCCGACGATACCGGTGCAAGTCGTGCCGGTATACGCGAAACCGACGCCAGTGTGCGTGCGGCCGATGAACAATTGCGTTGGGCGCAGCAGGAATTTTCGCGCCAGCAACAATTGCTCTCGCGCAAACTGATTGCACAAAAAGCCGTTGATGATGCACGCCATGCCGTTACCGAAGCGCAGGCCAATCGCGACAGCGCGGTGGCTTCGCGTGACAAGGCGCGCTTGAATCTAGGCGGCAAATCCGGATCAACGCTGGAACAACTTCCCGATTACCGCGAAGCGCTCGCAATGCGTGATCGTGCGAAACTGGATCTCTCACATGTCGATGTTGTTGCGCCAATCGACGGCATCATCGGCAATCACGATTTGCAGCCTGGCGAATATTTGAATATCGGCCAGATTGCGATGCCTCTGGTGGCAACCGATCCGGTCTGGATTGAAGCGAACTTCAAGGAAACCGATCTTGCCAAAATGCGCGTTGGTCAAACCGCCATCGTAAAAGTGGACAGCTATCCCGGCGTGAAATGGAAAGCGCGCGTGGCCTCGATCAGCCCTGCATCGGGCAGCGAATTCAGCGTGATTCCCGCGCAAAATGCTACCGGTAATTGGGTGAAAGTCGTTCAGCGCATTCCGGTCAAATTCGAGTTGCTTGATGTGGCTTCGGATGCTCCGGTCTTGCGTGCCGGCATGAGTGCCGATGTGAAAGTCGATTTGGTCGACAAACCCGTCGCCCGGCAAACGGCTGCGCGTTAAGCCGCGAAAAACGCATGGACGACGATACAAAAACGCCGATCAATCGAGGCCTGATTGTCGGCTCGGTGATGCTGGCAACACTGATGCAGGCGATCGACACCACGATTGCCAATGTTGCATTGCCTGAAATGCAAGGCTCGCTCTCGGCGACACAGGATCAGGCCGCATGGGTGCTGACCTCCTATATTGTTGCCGCCGCCATCATGACGCCGGTAACCGGCTGGCTTGCCGGTGCATTGGGGCGTCGTCGTTTATTGATTATTGCCGTCGCAGGATTCACCGCGGCCTCGATTCTTTGCGGCATCGCGACCGGTATCGGCGAAATGGTTTTGTTTCGCGTGCTGCAGGGAATTTTCGGCGCCGCCTTGGTGCCGATTTCGCAATCGATATTGCTCGATATTTTTCCCCGCGAAAAGCACGGACAGGCAATGGCATTGTGGGGCATGGGCATAATGGTCGGCCCCATTCTCGGGCCGCCGCTTGGTGGCTGGCTGACCGAATTTTACAGTTGGCGCTGGGTATTCCTGATCAATGTGCCTGTCGGCGCATTGGCCTTGATGGGAATTCTTGCCAGCGTGCCAAAAGATAAAACCACGTCACGCCCACTTGATTGGACCGGGCTTGCATTGCTCGCATTGGGCATTGGCGGTCTGCAATTATTTCTTGATCGCGGGCAGGGACTGGATTGGTTTGGTTCCGTGGAAATCCAGATTGAAGCCGCAATCGCATTTCTGGGCATCTATCTATATGCCTTGCACTGGCGCAGCAAAAGCCAATCTAGAAACGGCGTATTGCTGGATCTTGGTTTATGGCGCAACCGGAATTTCGCAGTGGCGACCTTGCTGATTTTCGTGGTTGGCATCGTGCTGTTTTCGACACTGGCATTGCTGCCGCCCTATCTCAGCCAATTGATGCACTACCCCGTGCTCGACATCGGCTTGTTACTTGCTCCGCGCGGTATCGGTACGATGTTCGGCATGATGCTGGTGGGGCGTTTGATTGGCCGCATCGATGCACGCTGGCCGATTCTTGTCGGCATGTTGTTGACGGCAGGCTCGCTGCATTTCATGACGCAATTCGGGTTACAGGTTTCGCGTTTCGACGTTGCCTGGATTGGCGTGATGCAGGGGCTTGGTCTGGGTTTGGTGTTCGTCCCGATCTCGAGCGTGGCGTATGCCACTTTGCCTGCGATACAGCGTACCGAAGCGGCCAGCCTTTTCAGTCTCGTGCGTAATATCGGCTCGAGTGTCGGCATTTCCGTCGTGATGACTTTGCTTGCGCGTTCAACGCAAATCAATCACGCTGAAATTGCCGCACGCGTTCCGGCGTTTGGTGTGGAATCGGGTTTTCTTCCGGCGGCCTGGGATCTTTCAACATCGGCAGGGATGATGGCAGTCAACAATGAAATTACGCGGCAGGCGTTGGTGATTTCCTACGTCAATGATTTCTGGTTGCTGATGATTCTCACCATCGGCGCCATTCCGCTGGTGTATCTACTGAAAGCCGATGGTAAAGCGGCGGCGAATACCGTGCCGGCCATTGATCACTAGCCAAATACCGGCGGTAAGCATTGTCTATCGAGAAAATTAATAATCTCGTCGTACCGGCGAAAGCCAGTATCCAGAAGCCGGGTTCGGAGTGTTGTTTAAACTTTGCTTCGTCGTTGTTTCTCGATTCCGGCCTGCGCCTGGATGACGGTTTCAAATATCCGCCATCATCGCGTCAAAAACTTGACCAACCAGTTCGCCAGTTTTCCATACGGCGGGTCAAATAATGCAACGCCACTAAAACGCGATTGATACATCACCGGCATCGCCTTGCTGAAAGTCAGGAAACCGGCGTGACCGTGATAATGCCCCATGCCGCTGGCACCAACGCCGCCAATGGGCAATTCGTGCTGGCCAAATTGAATGAGCGTGTCGTTGACGCAAACGCTTCCGGCAATAATCGTGTCCAGGGTTTTGTTCAAACGCGAGCTGTCGCGATCAAAGGGATAAAACGCCAGTGGACGATCGCGTTGCAGAATATAGTCGAGCGCCTGTTGATGGGTGTCGTAACTTTTCAGCGGCAATAAGGGTCCGAAAATTTCCTGCTGCATCACCATGGCATCATCCGGCGGATCCAGCAGCACGGTGGAGGGAATGAACTCCAGACCTTCGGGTGTTTTTTCGCCATCGGGTAAATACTGCAGAATCACCACGCCGCGCTGGCGGGCATCTTCCAGCCAGTCTCGCAAGCGATTGGCCTGTCTGGCATTCACGACAGCCGTGGCATCGGGATTGTTGGCGATATTGGGATAACGTTTTTTGACGGCAGCCAGATAAAGTTTGGCAAATTCATCGCGTTTTTCGCGCGGCACCAGAACATAATCCGGTGCAACGCAGGTTTGCCCGGCGTTGAAACATTTGCCGGTGGCGATGCGTTCTGCCGCATGCTCCAAAGGATAATCCGGCGCGATCAATGCCGGTGATTTCCCGCCCAGTTCCAAAGTCACCGGCGTCAGATTCGGCGCTGCCGCGGCCATGACATGACGACCAACGGCAGTCGAACCGGTAAACAGCAAATGATCGAAAGGCAGTGCGGTAAATTTCGCGCCGACATCGGCATCGCCCTGTACCACAATGACTTCATCGGCACTGAAAACTTCACTCAGCATTTTTTGCAGCAATTCGGACAGGCGCGGCGTGAATTCCGAAGGCTTCAGCATCACGCGGTTACCAGCGGCAATCGCATTGACCAGGGGAATGACGGCCAATTGGAAGGGGTAATTCCATGGTGCCACGATGCCGACGACGCCCAGCGGCAGATACCGCAGTTCGCCGCTGGCAGGTTGGAAAGTCAGGCTGATCGGACGCGATTTCGGTTTCATCCAGCGGCGCAGGTTTTTTTCTGCGTGCTTGATTTCGCCAAGCGTCACCATGATGTCCGCAACCATCGTTTCCACCGGCGAGCGCCGGCCGAAATCGGCATTGATCGCGATTACAATTTGCTCCTTGTAATGCTGGACCGCTTCGCCAAGGCGCTTGAGTGAATACAGGCGCTCGCGCTGGTCGGGAATGTGTTTGAGTTGCGCGGCGCGCAAGCGATCAAAATCGGATCGTAGATCGTTCATGATATTCGCTGCTTTTTCGGGGTCTAGGCTGTCCATGGCCCTAGTTTAGCGTCATGACAAGCCGTTAAACTGTAAAAAATCCGACGGAAACCAAAAATGCGAAATATTCGAGCTTTTCAAGGCGTCAGCCCTATCCTGGGTGAAGGGACTTATGTCGACGAGGCAGCCAGTGTCATCGGCGATGTAGTGCTGGGCGACGATGTTTCGATATGGCCCGGTACGGTCGTGCGCGGCGACGTGAATTACATTCGCATCGGTGCCCGCACCAATGTGCAGGACGGCACCATTATCCATGTGACCCATGATGGCCCCTACGGAAAACCAGGCGGTTTTGCCACCGTGATAGGTGAAGACGTCACCATCGGCCATGCTGCCGTCATTCACGCCTGCGTGATTGAGGACGCCTGCCTGATCGGCATGGGCTCCACCGTATTGGACGGCGCGGTCATCAGGAAAAACGGCTTTGTCGGTGCGGGCGCCGTGATTCCGCCGGGCAAAACCGTGGAAAGCGGCGAATTGTGGCTGGGCAATCCGGCCAAATGCGTACGCAAACTCAGCGAGAAAGAAATCGAGCAGCTGTATTACTCGGCACAGCATTACGTGCGTTTGAAAGATAAATATCTGGCGGAATAATATTTCGGTTCTTTGCAGAACTTATCGCTGAATGATTCTAGTAGGGATTGGAAGTTTCGCTTTTTTCATCCGCCGCATTTTCCCGGTGGCAAATGGCCACCATGAAGAAATATAAAGCCGCGATATGTATCGCTTGTGCCAGCAGGATGTAACCCGCTTGCAACAAGCTGAAAACGGTGCTGCCGGCATTGCTGCCCGAAGCCAGGAAACCCTGCATAAATAAACTGTACAGCAAGCCGATCACCGGCCCGAGGGCCACCAGCACCATTCCCGTTACGCCTGCCGCCTGAACTTTCTTCGGCAAGGGTTTTGCATTCAATACCATGATGCCGATGACGCAGGCGACGATTATCGGCAGCATGCCCAGCACGCGCCACATCATGGTAATAAAAGTGCTGCTGTCAGACATAAAATTCTCCGTTCATTTTGTTGTTCAATCGGGTTTTGTTGCCAGCTCAAGCTGGTTTAAAAAAAACAGCGCCTGCTCGCGATTATCACCACACATACCCTGTGTCGGGCGCAAGCCCGTGCATACCTTTGGTCGTTCCGGCTTTCCGAAGATCATGCATGCATTGTCATCGCCGAGCTGGATACAGCGCATCCCCGCCGGCTTGCCATCGGGCATTCCGGGGATGGGCGATGTAATGGACGGTGCAATACAACAGGCACCACAACCAGGGCGGCAGCTCATCATGGGAATGCAGTATTCAATCTTCGGAGGGCCCGGTCATTCTAACGATAAAGCTTTTGTTTTATTGGGAATAAGCGGCTTTTTCGGCTAACATCTGCCTACTGATTCGGCAGAGCCATCATGCAAGTACTCGATTCACGAAATAAAACTTGCCGCAGCTGCCGCCATTCATTTTTAATCAACAAAATCCCCATTTATACGGTCGCGACCACAGCCTGATGCTAGACACTACACGCGACATACAAACACCTGAAGGTTTAGCGCTCATATTGCATCCCGCCGGGCCGGTGCCGCGGGCTTTGGCCTGGTTGCTGGATTTTCTGATCCGGTTTTTTTGTGCCGTGATATTGCTGATACCCATCAGCCTGTTTGGCCAGGCAGGTATGGGTGTGTATTTGCTGGTTTTATTTTTATTGTATTGGGCGTATCCGATTTTGTTTGAAGTCTTGCGTGATGGCCAGACCATCGGCAAAAAAACCATGGGTTTGAAAGTTGTCAATCAAAACGGCACGCCAATTACCTGGGTGGCTTCGATAACGCGCAACCTGCTTCGCGTCGCCGACATGCTGCCGGCATTTTATGGCTTTGGCTTGTCGAGTTGCCTGATCGATCCGCATTCGCGCCGTCTTGGTGATTTGGCAGCCGGCAGCATGGTCGTTTATGTCGATCGCGTAACGGCGCGATTGCCTGCCCCTCCGGTGCCGGCCGAACATTTGTCGATGGTGCTGAAACCGGAAGAGCAGGGCGCCATCGTCAATTTTTCCGAACGCGCCCTGCATATGACACCGGAACGCCAACGAGAGCTGGCCGACATCCTGAGCCCGGTGACGCATTTGCGTGGCGATGAAAATGTCAGAAAATTACTTGGCGTTGCCAACGGCTTGTTGGGGCGCAAATGAAGCAGGAAGATTTTGTCACACAGCACAGCGCGGAATGGGAGTTATTCGAGCGCTGGCTGAATACCCGCAGCGCCATTTCGGCCGGGCAGCGCAAGCCGCTGGCCAGCAATGATATTAGCGATTACGATTTTCCCGTACGTTACCGTCGCCTGTGCCAGCAATTGTCAATTGCACAGCAGCGTGGTTATAGCCCGCTGGTGACTATCAAGCTGGAAGATTTGATGCAGCGTGGCCACCATGTACTTTATCGGCCACCAGCACCACGCTGGCGTCGGGTAGTCGAATTTTTCCTGATGGAATTTCCCTGCCTGCTGCGAAAAAATTATCGCTATTTCTGGACGTCGGCAGCGCTTTTTTATCTGCCGTTTTTCGGCATGATAATTTTGCTGCATTACCGGCCGGAACTGGTGCATTCCATCATCGATGGTCCGCAGCTTGCCGAAATCGAAAAAATGTACGACGCCGGCAGTAATGCCGAGAATCTGGGGCGTACCAGCGGTACCGATCTGGGCATGTTCGGTTTTTATGTGCTGCATAATGTCAGCATCGGTTTCCAGACTTTCGCCAGTGGTTTCATCGCCTGCGTCGGAACGATTGCCGTCTTGTTGTTCAATGGCATTTTTCTCGGCACTGTTGCCGGCCACCTGACGGTTATTGGTTCCGGCGAAAATTTCTGGCGATTCGTCGTCGGCCATTCCGCACCGGAACTTACCGCCATCGTTATTTCGGGTGCGGCCGGCTTGCGCATCGGCATGGCCATCATTGCACCGGGCCGGAAAAAACGCGTGGATGCCCTTATCGAGGCCTGCGTTGAAGGCGCGAAGCTGGCAATGGGAATCTTCGCCATGCTGGTCATTGCGGCTTTCATCGAAGCGTATTGGTCTTCCATTGTCTGGGTGCCGGATGTCGTGAAATACAGCGTCGGCGGGCTGATCTGGGCTGCGATCATTCTCTGGTTGTGGCGCGGCGGTCGCGGGAGCAGTTATGCGACTTGACCAGATGACCGTGGCATTGCGTGTGCGCACACCATGGCAGGCAATGGATTTGGGTTTGCGCATGGTGCGTGCAAATGCGCGCGCGATCTGGGGCCCCTACTTTTTATTTGCCGGCAGCATTTTTATCGCGAGCAACCTGCTTGCCTATTATCTGGATGCCATGTGGCTTGGCTGGTTTTTTGTCTGGTGGCTGAAGCCCTTGTTTGACCGCATTCCCCTGCATGTTTTATCGCATGTCACTTTCGGCAACCACCCGAAATTTCGAGAAACGCTGCGCGCGCCGTTTCAGTGGCGGTTCGGTTTGTGGTTTTCCTGGCTGACTTATCGCCGTTTCAGTTTTTGGCGCAGCATGTCGATGCCGATCGATATTCTGGAAGGCCTGAATACCGAAAGGCTTTCCCTGCGTCGATCGGTATTGATCGGAAATGTTTCCACCCAAATGATCGGGCTCGGTTTTGTCTGCATTTTGTTTGAACGTTTGTTCGTCGCCTCGTTTTTTACCCTGGTGTATTTGTTTGTGCCGAACGAACTCAAACAAGACAATATGGAAGTTCTTTACAACACGCTTTTTCTGAATCCACCCGAATGGGCCAGCCTGGCATTCAACGCGGCATTTTTTGTCAGCATTGCCATCGTCAGCCCGTTTTATGTCGGCGCCGGTTTTGCCGCTTATTTGAATCGTCGCACACAGCTGGAAGCATGGGATATTGAAATTGCCTTCAAGCGCATCGCGGCCCGATTGAAACAGACCAGTGCCATGCTGCTGTTTTTAGGCGTGATGATGGGCGGAATGGGTTTTTCTGCCGATTCCCTTGCACAGGCAATCGATGCCGAACCGGTAGCGGAACAACCGGCAACGATCGATACAGCGCAAAGCCCTGTCGATGTTCCTGATGCATCTTCTGAAGTAATTGCCGATGAGGGTGATCCGGGCTCCGATGCTGCAGAGGCAGCGGCCGCCGCCGCTGAAGAGGTTGCCGATAGCAAGACCTCCATCGACAACACGCCGAAAACCCTGCAAAAAATATTGGGCGCAGATTACGAAGCCGAGCCGCCATCGTTTTCCAATGCCGTTAAAAAAGCCTATAAAAATAAAGATCTGTCGCCCAAGGAAAAAATTACCATCTGGGAGCCCAAGGTAAAGCCCAAACCGCAGCAGAACATGAATCTTTCGTGGCTGGAACAATTGCTGAAGGCCGCCAGCAGCATCGTCGCTTTCCTTGCCCAATACGGTCTTTGGCTTTTGCTTGCCATTGTGCTGAGCTGGTTGATCTGGAAAACAAGCGACTGGATGCCGTGGCTGAAAGACAAAATGCCGGCCAAGCGCGAGCTTTATGTGTTGACCGAAAAAGAAGTCATGAATCTCGATGCGTTGCCGAGCAATTTAAGCAACGTCGTACGCAAGCTCTGGGCGCAGCAGCCGCGCGCGGCGCTGGCATTGCTCTATCGCGGCAGTGTCGAAAAACTGGCCGATCGCCTGGGTGCACCATTTCCACCCGGCGCTACCGAAGCAGAATGCGTGCGTCGTTCCAGGCGTTTGGCGCAGCCGGAATCGGAAGCGAATTTCCGCAACGTCGTGCGTGCCTGGCAGGCGGCCGCCTATGCGCATCGACTGCCCGAAACCGATGAATTCGAGTCCCTGCTTAGCCAGTGGAGTGCGCTTTGGGAGAAAGGGGCATGAAAAAAGCCGCCCTTATTATTTCATTGTGCGTGCTCGTGTTGATCGGGCTGTTCAGCGCGTACTGGCTTGCCAATTTCAAACAGGTGGTTTTGGAACGCCCGTTACCAATGCAGGGTGAAGCACGTTACAACCCGCTGTATGCCCTGGCTTTGACTTTGCGCGCGATGGGGCAACATGTAGAGGCCGATGCCCGCATTGATCTCAACAAACTGAAGTTGAAACCAGGCGATACCCTGTTGCTGTATTCGCCTCCCAGGGGTTTGTCCGAAGCGCAGCTGGACCAGCTGCTGGCGTGGGTAGAGCAAGGCGGCCATTTGATCCTCAGCGCCCCGAGCGCGGATTTTTCGACCGATGAAGAAACCATTTTCACCAAGCTTGGCATCGCTGTCAGCGAATCGAGCGAAGAGTGTTTAAGTTATCTTGCGCTTAACGAAAAAGAAGAAACGCTGCTTTGCGGTGATCGTTTTTCCCCGGATGATGTCGCCGTCTTTGATTGGCTGGAAGGCGACGAAGAACAGGGTTACAGCCTGGGCAAAATGGGCTGGGGCGATGGCAGCATCACCATCGCGAGCACGCTGGAGTTCATGAACAATCGCCAGTTGCAGGCCAATGGCCCGCGCCAGTTGGCCTATCAATTGCTGGCCGATTCCCTGGGCAAGGGTCATTTTCATTTGATTTACGAGACCGATATTTCGCCGATGTGGATGCTGTTGTTGAAATATGCCTGGACTTTATTATTGCCTGCATTGCTGCTGTTGATTGCCTGGCTGGTTTATCGTGGCCAGCGTTTCGGGCCATTGCAGGCGTCGCCCAATCAGGATCGTCGTGCCTTGCTTGAACACATCACGGCAACCGGCGAGTACATGTTCCATCGCCATCTTGGTCACGAGTTGCATCTGGCTGTGCTGAATTTATTCATTGCACGTTTGCGTCGTCGTGATCCGATGACCGCAGCGCTTACCGGCGAGGCGCAAGTCATGGCTTTGGCCGAGCGTACCAAAATCGATCCACAGAAAATTCGCCAGGCCTTAAAGCCTGGCCCGCTGCGTCAAAAAGAAAATTTCTTCCATAGCATCGCCACCCTTATTCAGTTGAGAAACCAACTATGACAACCGAAAATACCAGCGACATTGTCGCCATCACCGGCGCAGAACTCACCGGCCGCGTTGCGACCATTCGCAATGAAGTTTCCAAGGCCTTTCTTGGCCAGCAGGAAGTGCTTGATCAACTGTTGCTCGCCCTGCTTGCCGGCGGGCACGTCCTGATTGAAGGTGTGCCTGGTCTGGGTAAAACCTTGCTGGTGCGGGCATTGGCAACCGTGATGGATTGCCAATTCGCGCGGGTGCAATTCACGCCCGACTTGATGCCCAGCGATGTCAGTGGCCATGCTTTTTATGATCCGAAAACCGAAAGCTTCAAGATTCGTCGCGGCCCGGTATTTACCAATCTTTTGCTGGCCGATGAAATCAATCGCGCACCGGCGAAAACCCAATCGGCCTTGCTCGAAGTGATGCAGGAACAACAGGTGACCATCGAAGGCCGTAGTTTTTCCCTGTCGCCGCCATTCATGGCCATCGCCACGCAAAATCCGGTCGAGCAGGAAGGCACCTATCCATTGCCCGAAGCACAGCTCGATCGTTTCCTGATGAAAATCCTGCTCGACTACCCGGCGCATGCCGATGAACTGCAAATGGTGGCGGCCGTCAGCAAAGGACGCAGCGTGAGTGACTTTGATATGTCGTCGCTGCAAAAAATCATTACGCCCGAAGAAATCGTCGCGATGCAAATGGGCACGGCGATGGTGCAAGTCGATGAAGTCGTGATGGATTACGCCGTTCGCATCGTGCGTGCCACCCGCGAATGGCCCGGCATCAGTCTGGGCGCCGGACCACGTGGCAGCCTGGCGCTGGTTCGCACGGCACGCGCGCAGGCGGTATTGGAAGAGCGCGATTTCGTGACGCCCGATGATATTCGCAATATTGCAAAACCCGCGCTGCGCCATCGCATTGCGCTCGCGCCGGAATTGCAGATTGAAGGCCAGCGCGTCGATGACGTATTGAATGCCTTGCTGGTAAAAGTCGAGGCGCCGCGCCGATGAGGCCAGCCAGACCACTACTGCTGATCCTGTTTCTGTGGATGGTCATTGGTGGCTTGGTCACTTTTCACCTGCTGCCGATGGCTGCCTGGCTCGGTACGGGAATGTTTTGCCTGGTCTTGTGTTTGCTGGATGCTTTTGCACTGCGCGGTATTGCATCGCCGGAACTGGTGCGTGATATTCCGGCCGTGCTGCCGGTCGGGGTCGAGCGCGAAGTCGGTTTGCGTCTGCAGACATTTACCCGGCGAAGCATCCGTTGCGATGTACATGATCTGCATCCCGGCCATTGGCAGACATTTGGTTTGCCGCGTTCGGTAAAACTCACGCCGCATCGCGAATTGGCGATGACATATCACATCACGCCCGCGGAACGCGGCAGTTTCGAATTTCCCGGTTGCCAGTTGCGGATGTATTCACCGCTCGGTTTGTGGCGGCAAGTACGCGTTGTGCCTTTAAAGCAAAGCATTCGTGCGTTTCCGAATTTCGCGCCATTGGCCAAGTTCGCCCTGTTCAGTTCCGAACAGGCATCGCGCGTTGTCGGCGCACATCTGAAACGTCGTCGCGGCGAAGGTACCGAATTTCACCAGTTACGCGAATATCGTCTCGGCGACAGCATGCGGCAAATCGACTGGAAGGCCACGCAACGCGCACGCAAACTGATTTCACGAGATTATCAGGACGAAAAAAACCAGCAGGTTTTATTGCTGGTCGATACCGGTCGCCGCATGCTGGCAAAAGACGATGCGTTATCGCATTTCGATCATGTTCTCAACGCCAGTCTGGTGGTTTCGTATTTGGCATTGCGGCAAGGCGATGCCGTCGGCCTGATGGCCAGTGGCGGTGCAAGCCGCTGGTTGCCGCCGCAACGTGGTCTGGGCACGGTCGATAGACTGCTCGACTGCGTTTACGATTTGCAGGCAAGTGCCGTTGCCACCGATTATCTGGCCGCAGCGACACAATTAAGTTTGCGACAGCCGCGCCGTTCGCTGATCATGCTGATTACCAATGTTCGCGATGAAGATATCGAAGACCTGATGGTTGCCGTTCGCTTATTGCAGAAACGCCATCTGGTCTGTGTTGCCAGTCTGCGCGAACAGGCGCTCGACACCACACTGCTCAAACCCGTCGATACCTTGAACGATGCGATTCTTGCCGCGGCGATGGCGCGTTATCTTGCTGAACGTTCGCGCGCCCATGCCGCACTGCGAAGCCAGGGCGTTTTCGTACTCGATGTGACTTGCGCCGAATTACCGGCGGCATTGGTGGAGCGATATCTCGCGGTGAAACGCGACGGTCTACTGTAGAAAATATCTGTAGGGGCGCCTGCTTGCAGCGCCCTCGCATTGCGGCAGAACTTGGGCGCAGCAAGCAGGCGCCCCTACGGTTATCATTTTTTTAAAGGAGAATTGCATGCTGCTCGGCCTTCGCACCATCGCCTATCCCGCACCCGATTTGGAAAAAGCCACGCAATGGTATTCCGAAGTATTGGGCATCCCGCCCTATTTCAAAGAACCGTTTTATGTCGGCTTTTCCGTCGGCGGTTTTGAACTGGGCCTGGTGCCCGATGCACAGCCGGGGATTGCCGGCACCCAGGCGATGTGGGGCGTGCAGGATATTGAATCCGAGTTCAAACGCTTGCTCGCATTGGGCGCCACCGAACTGGAACCGGTCACCGATGTTGGCGGCGGAATAAAAGTCGCATCGTTGCAAGACCCATTCGGCAATCGGCTCGGCATTATCGAGAACCCGCATTTTCATTTAAGCGCAGTTCGATAAGCCGTAGGGTGGTCACTGCCCACCATGTGAATCGATTGGAAATACCGGGTGGGCAGTGCCCACCCTACGCTTCGGCTTTGCTCAGCTTCAGGCTTTTTTCCATCACTTCGAACAAGCGTTTTATTTCGGCCGACATCAATGCGAAACGGGCATCGAGTTCGGCTGCTTCGTCCTGCTCGGTATCTTCAAGCGAATCGACTGCGCCATCGAGAAATTTGAGTTTGCGAATGACCAGGTCTTCGCCCAGAACGAAACTCACATGCGCATCGAGCACAAGACCAAGGCGGCTAACTTGCTTGCCCGATTCCAGATGCTTCTTGATTTCATCGGTTTCCAATTCCTGACGTTGGCATTTCACGATCGCGCCGCGTTCATCGCCGTCTTTCAGTTCGCATTCTTCACCGAGCTCCAGTCCTTTCGGCAGTTTCTCGCCGCTGATCCAGCCGGTCATGACAGTGCGCGGACTGGTTTCGGCATTCAGCGGAATGGCCGGGAACGAACCCAGGGCATGGCGTAATTCGGACACCAGGTTTTCGGCGGATTTACGCGACGAAGAATCGATGGCGATGAAGCCGTGTTCCAGATCGAGGTAGGCATTGGTCCGCGATGTTCTTACAAATGCACGCGGTAATAATTCATGCACGGTGTCTTCCTTGAGCGCGCGACGGGCCTTGCCACCAAGTTTGCGGCCCTGCTTTTCTTCGATCACGGCAATTTTTTTATTGAGGATATCGTTCACCACCGAAGACGGCAGGATTTTATCTTCGCCACCCAGGGTGAAGAGCACGCAGTCACCCACCTGGTGCGACAACACCGCTTCATCACGACCGAAGGGCGACACAAAACCTCGCGACATCATATCGAGAGGGCCAACGGGTTTTAGTGCTACTTCAGCCAGACGTTCTTCGAGGGCCTTGAAGGATTTGTTGAGAGAAACCGGAAAACGGAAAAAAGTCAGATTGCGAAAAAACATGCGAGCTCCAAAAAAACGAAACAGCCCTGCCCGCGATGCGGCAGAGTGGGGGGTTAAATCAATAAAATCAGGGTGCGTCTTGCGAATCGTTTGGCTCGCCGGCCAGCCAGGCGTGACTATCGGGCAATTGCGCATCGCCACGTTTACCAAGCGAGAGAAAATCGAACAAATTCGGGTCTGCCATTTGCGAGGCACGAATATCGCCCAGCGCCTTCGCAATCGTGTCGATGCGGCCGGGCGTTTCCTTTTCCCATTCGGCCATCATGCGCCTGACGATTTTGCGTTGCAGGTTTTCCTGGGAGCCGCAAAGCGTGCAGGGAATAATCGGGTACTGTTTCCAGTCGGCATAATCGGCGATATCTTTTTCGCTGCACATTGCCAACGGGCGAATCACTACATGCTTGCCATCGTCGCTCAATAATTTTGGCGGCATCGAGGAAATTTTGGCATGAAAAAAAAGATTCAGGAAAAAGGTTGAAACCAGATCGTCGCGATGATGGCCCAGTGCAATCTTGGTGAAACCTTCCTGCTCGGCATAATGGTATAAAGCACCGCGGCGCATGCGCGAGCATAGCGAACACATGGTTTTGCCTTCCGGGATGACGCGCTTGACCACCGAGTAGGTATCTTGTTCAAGAATCTTGTATGCCACGCCGGTGCCGGCCAGATATTCGGGCAAAACATGTTCGGGAAAACCCGGCTGTTTTTGATCCAGATTGACCGCGACGAGCTCGAAGTTTACCGGTGCCTTTTTTTGAAGCTGAAGCAAAATATCCAGCATGGTGTAACTGTCTTTGCCGCCGGACAGGCAGACCATGACTTTGTCGCCTTCTTCGATCATGCCGAAATCGGCAATCGCCTGGCCAACCTGGTGGCGCAGGCGTTTGGCGAGTTTTAGCCGGTTCACCGAATTCGGGCGCACGGGCGGGTCTAGCAGTGTCAAATTCATGGGGTGTATTTTACACGGCGACGAGGGCGTGTAAGCTGCATAGAGGTCTTTCTCGTTGAGGCACCATGTCACAGCCACCCGACACCGCCCAGTTGACCGCGCAATTGATTGAATTGCGGATAGAGCATCGCGACCTGAATGAAGCCATCGACCGTTTGGCACAAAGCATCCAGGCCGACGAACTGGCGATCAAACGTTTGAAAAAGCGCAAATTGCGCATAAAAGACATGATGACGTATCTGGAAAATAAATTGATTCCGGATCTCGATGCCTAAAGAATCCGTGATTTGATTTGTCATTCCCGCGCAGGCGGGGATCCAGTGCCTTTGCTTTTGACTTTATGCATAACCTGAAAGAAAAGTCGCTAGATCCCCGCCTGCGCGGGGATGACGATTCTTTTTGTTGTCACGAACTTATTTGCGACTTGGGGCATTTTTGCGAAGTATCATTACTTCCGCGGCGGCATTCCGGTTACTTTGCTGACAATTTCCGGCGACAGTTTGCTGATGGTATGACGCAGCTCGCGACCCAAAACCACTTTGGCATCTTTTTCCCAGGTGTTCAGGCGCTCGTCGAAATCGAGTTTGGCATCCGGGCATAGCCAGATCAGTTTCAGTTCGCGCATTTTTTGAATGAAACTGCGGAACAGGGATTTATCGAAAAATTCCGGTGCGGCCGGTGCATACAGCAATGACAATCGTTGAGCGGTTAATTGGCACAGGGTTTCCAGTTCGGAAGTGGAAATCGTGCGCGGGCCATTTTTTACCAAGGTCGTGATCGCGATAAAGTAGCGTTCAAACGCCTGTTGCAGGCTGTGTGCAATGGCACGCAGTCGATACACTTCATCGGTCTGGCCGGGGCCGCGCGTAACATAGCCATGTTCATCATCGGCAACGGCAGTGAGCAAGCCTTCGCTGATGAACAAATCGACGGTGGCGTTGATACGTTCGGCGAACTCGTCTTCGGTCCAGGGCAGGAATAATTCTTCCTGCATGAACGGATAAATGGTTTTGCCAAGGCGCATCAAACCATTGCGGCTCATGCGGCGATTGTTCTGGAAGCACAGGGCAATCCAGGCCGGCGCGGCAAACAGATGCAAAATATTGTTGCGGAAATAACTTTGCAGCACGGCGGTTTCATCATCCATGCTCAATACATCGCCCAGTGGATGTTTGGTACGGATCAGGATATTGATTTTTTCGCCATAGGCCATGATCGCTTCCGGACTCAAGTCGGTCACGGTGATGCGACCGGAATACGGCAATGCAGCCAGGATTTTTTTCGACAGTGCCAGCTGTGCGAGCAAGTCGCTTTCGGCCATCGCGTGTTTCGGCGTGGACAGCAATGCCAGTGCCAGCAGGTTGACTGGATTCACGTCGGCGGCGCGATTGATATTGACTTGAATCGCCTGCGCCACTTCATCGACGACATCGCTAATCCACGATGGTTTTTCATCGGCGCCCGGAAGATTCTTGCGCCATTCGGGCGCATGCTTGTCGAGAATCTGGTCGAGGAAAACCGGCTCGCCAAAACTGACTGCAACCTTGCCGTAGCGTTGTTTCATGATTTCGAAACCGGCGCGAATCAGTGCCCAGATGGTTTCCTTTTCTTTCGGGCGTCCGGTCAATTCATCAAGATAGCTTTTGCCTTCGATCAGTTTTTCATAGCCTATATACACCGGCTGGAAAACCACCGGCTTGCGCGGCGCGCGCAAATAGCCGCGCAGGGTCATCACGATCATGCCGACTTTCGGCGCCATCAAACGTCCGGTTCTGGAACGGCCGCCTTCGATAAAATATTCCAGCGAAAACCCCTCGCTGACCAGTTGTGAAACGTATTCTGTGAACACCGCCGAATACAGTGCATTGGCCTTGAAACTGCGCCGCATGAAGAACGCGCCACCACGGCGAAGCACGGATCCGATAATCGGCAAATTGAGATTCACGCCGGCAGCAATATGCGGCGGCACCACGCCATGGGCGTACAACAAATAACTGAGCAGCAAATAATCCATGTGGCTGCGATGGCAGGGCACATAGACAATTTCATGACCGGGCGCGACTTCTTTCAGCGATTCCAGATGGTGTACATGCACGCCATCGTAAATGCGATTCCAGAAACCGGTGAGTACGAAGGAAAGCGAACGCACGACCGGATGCGAATAGTCGGCCGCGATTTCCCATGCGAAACCATGCGCCTTTTTCCAGGCTTCGAGATATTCGGTCTTGTCACGCCGGGCCTGTTCGGCAATCGCCTTGCGAACCGGTTCGGCATCGAGGACGCGATCCACCAGCAAACGCCGTGTCGATAAATCCGGGCCGATAACCGCCGAACGAATGCGGCGAAAGTGGGCGCGCAAAACGCGCGAAGTTTTGCGAACGCTGCGTTCGTGCGGCAATTCTTCGCCGAGAATTTCCCAGACGCGAACCGAGGGCGAAAATTGTACAACGGTGCCGCGGCCGTTCAACAGAATCGCGAGCAGTCGACGAAAGCGGCCGACCAGGGCCCAGTTTTCCGAGAACAATACCGAGAACCAACCCGATTGGCGATCGGGTGCGCGGCCGACAAAAATCGAGACCGGCACCAGTTGCACGTCCTGATCGGGATACAAACGATGCGCCATCAACAAGCGCGACAAACCGTCGGAATGGCTTTTATTTTTCGGCTGCGAAAAAACACTGCCGCCGCGACGCGACAAGGCAATGTAGGAACGTTTGCGACCGAGCGGATCGCCTGGTAGCGGCGCCAACGGTGATGGCAGGCCCGCTTCGCGACAGGCGCGATCGAGAATCAGCATGTTCGAGAGACCGTAATTTTCAATCACGTAACAGATCGGTCGATCGGCAGTGAATGGCGGTATCGTCGGTTCGCGTTTTATTTCAATCCACGGCGCCAGCAGCTTTTCCATCAGGCGCGCCCATAGCGGCGCAATGGTATTGGCAAACGTTTTTTTCGGTTCGACCGGTACGGGTGACGGCGGCGTCTGGTCGGGCTGCGACAAAGGCAGCGAAGTTTGTTCAGTAGTCATAGTATTAGGGAGCAGAGACGGCTGCAGCAGGCAGCGCTTGTTTTAATTCTTGTTGGGCATTGTGGACACTGTTGGCAGGATACCAACGGCCATCAATACGGGTCATTTCAATTTCAAAATGAATATCTTGATCGAGCAGGATATATTTCACTTCCACCGTGGCTTCATTGCCTGAAGCGCTGGCATCGACAAGCCTGGCCTCGATATTGTCGAGCGATTCGTCAAGATCGACATCATAAACAAGCGCAAGTTCTTTCAGGCCTTTCAAGGCGATACCGGCTTTCTCCAGACTCTGCATCATCGAAAGTCGCTTCATCTGTTCGGCTTGCGGCAAGTCGATTTCGCGGGCGGTTTGGCAGATGACGGCAATCGCTTCGCGGGCCTTTTGCTTATCGTTGAAAATTTTCGGATTCAGCCATTTCAGGATGGCGCCGGTGACGGCTTTCGCATGGTCGCGTTCGCCGGCGTCGAGATTTTCATTGGCCTGGATGGCGCTGGTCACGAAAATTTTTGCGGCACTTTGCAACATTGGCCATTGCGAATTCAGGTCGGACTGGAATTGTTTGAGCTTGTTTTGATAGCTGGCAAATAATTTTGTCTCGGCATCGGGGGCCATCATTTGTTTCATGTAACGGGCATGGTCTTTGCGTTGGGCTTCGGTCAAAGGTGGAGCCAATGCGTGCTCGGCAGCCCAGCGTCGTTCCATGTCGGCATGCAGCTTTGGCGGCAGGCTGAGCTTGGAATAGCTGATCAGGTCGTTGTCCTTGATCGCCTCGGCCAGGCCTTCGATGGCGGCCACCGGGTCGCCCGGTGCCACAGGTTCGCGACCGCAGCCCGTCAACAGGCCCAGCACAAACAACGAAAGCCCAAGATTGCGAACGGTTGCCAACAACATGCGGTGCGGTATTCCTTTTGTCCAAGCCGAATTTACCAGATTGCAGGGTTCAGGCCCTAGGCCATAGGCGCTCTTGTGGCTCAAAAGCAGTACCAGCCCACATAAATAAGGGCTCGTCAGGGCAAAAAAAGAGGAGACCGCGGTGGGTCTCCTTGAAAATCCGGTAAACCGGAGGACAGATCGTGGTTGTGTGTACATGCTCCGAGGAGCGGCTTTCCGGGCGCTAGCGCAGGTTAGCGCCGAATCAAACCTAATGCAACACCTTACAAAACACGAAGTAACCAATTGATATTTAATGACATTAAATTTTTATTCCGTAGGTGTACCTGCTTGCTGCGCCCAAAATTTGCCGCAGAGCTTGGGCGCAGCAAGCAGGCGCCCCTGCGTTTAATACCTTAAGGCCTGATATTTCTGGGCGCGGCGCTCGTCTTCCGACTGTGACCACTCATTATTGAACAAGGCCGGCTCCCAGCTACCGTAGCTTGGGTTGGGCAACACGAACCAGCGTTCACCGACCCAGCTTAAATAAGGTTTGACGGTTTCTTCGCGGCCTTCGCGGGTATTGGCCAGTACGGTCACCATATCGCCGATCTGGTCGCCGAACTGCATCAGGACCCGGTATTGCCGACCGATCGAGATTCGGCGGCAGTTTTTTTCCGAACCTTGCTGCTCGCAGTTGTCCACGTAATAACCCAGCCCCAGAAATTGCTTGTCGTCTTTCAGCGGAAAACCAAGCTTGCGAAGATTATTCAAGGTCGCGTCTTTCAGATGGGCGGCACGGTTGCTGACGTAAAAAATGGTCACGCCACGCGCGTTGGCGGCCCGGGCAAACTCGAGCGCTCCGGGTATGGCGGTGGCTTTTTCCTCCATCACCCAATCCGACCAGGTGACGTCGTTGTAGCTAGCATGATCACGAATCAGGCGCGCCTGGTATGGCGAATTGTCGAGGACTGTTTCATCAATATCGACGATGACCGCCATCGGCAGACCCTTTGCCGGTTTTTCGCGTTCGTCCGGCGTGAGGGCGTCCCAGGTCGGGCTTTTGATGGCATGGTCCAGTTGCACCAGGCCCGAGCGCCAGGTTTGGCCGGCCAGCAATTTGTATTCGACCGAAGTCTGCATCCAGGCCACGGCATTCAGATTGTCGTGGGCGGTGACGGTGTTTTCAGCGGGTGTTATCACAGGTGCTACATCGGCAACTGGCGGTTTGGTTTGCACCATTTCGCAGGCACTTAATGCGAGTGCAAAAGTACATGCGATAAAAAGACGGGTGGTTTTCATTGGATGACCTGAGTAAGTCGGATAGTTAGATTAAGGAGTATGTGTGACAGTTAATTGCCCAGCAAGGCCGCAATTGCATCCATATGGGCCTTGCCACGCTGTTTTTTCTCGGCATGGTCGCGTTCGGGGTCGGCACCATCACGCAGGCAGTCGGCTGCCGGCATTTCATCGAGAAAACGACTCGGCAATAAATGTTCGACCGCGCCCCAACGTTTTACTTCGGCGCTGTGCGAGCAATACAAACGTTCCTTGGCGCGCGTAATCCCGACGTACATCAGGCGGCGCTCCTCTTCCAGGCCGCCTTCTTCAATACTTCTTTCGTGCGGAAGGTTGCCGTCTTCAAGACCCACCAGAAATACCACCCGAAACTCGAGACCTTTCGCTGCATGCAAGCTCATCAGACGAACCTGATTGCCCGGTTCACCGCGATCGGCGTTGCTGATCAAGGCCAGCTGCGCCGCCAGTTCGCCCGGGCCGCCACCGCGTGCATCTTCAAACCATTGCGCGAGTTCTTCCAGATTTTCCTTGCGACGCAGATAGCCGGCTTCGTCTTTGCATTGCGCGCGAATCATCGCGAGCAAACCGGATTTTTCGATGAGTTTTCGCGTCAGTTCGGCCGGCGTGAGTGTTTCGGATAAATCGCGAAGCTGATGCACGATGCTGGTGAATTCGTGCAGACCCGAGGCCGCGCGCGGCGACAATTGCTTGATCATGCCGATATTGTCGGCTGCCGTTGCCAGCGATAAATGCGCGTGTTTCGCCATTTCTGCCAGCTTTTCCAGCGATGTGCCGCCCACTTCGCGTTTTGGTGCGGCAATCGCGCGTAAAAATGCGGCGTCATCATCCGGATTGGCCAGCACTCGCAACCATGCCAGCGTGTCTTTCACTTCACCGCGATCGAGAAACGCCGTGCCGCCAGTGAGGTGATAGGGAATGCGTAAAAGTTGCAGTGCCTTTTCCAGAACGCGCGATTGATGATTACCGCGAAACAGGATGGCGAATTCGCCCCAGGGAATTTCTTTCGCCTGTTTCAGATAATGGATTTCGGCGGCAACGCGCTCGGCTTCATGTTCATTGTTTTTGCAGGCCCAGATGCGGATCGGCTCGCCGTCGCCATGCTGGCTCCACAGGTTTTTCATATGCACATGCGGATTTTTCGCAATCAACTGATTGGCGCTGCGTAAAATTCTGCCGGTACAACGATAATTTTGTTCGAGCTTGATGACTTTCAAATCCGGATAATCTTTCGCCAGCAATTCCAGATTTTCCGGCTGTGCGCCGCGCCAGGCGTAGATGCTCTGGTCGTCATCGCCGACGCAGGTCATCCTGCCTTTCGGGCCGGCAAGATGTTTCAGCAAACGGTATTGCGCGCCGTTGGTGTCCTGGCACTCGTCTACCAGCAAATAGCGCAGACGTTCGCGCCAGGCCGGTGCAAGATCCGCATCCTGATCCAGCAACATCAGCGGAATGCGAATCAGGTCATCGAAATCCACCGCATTGAAAGTCTGCAAGCGCGCCTGATAACGGTCATATAAATTCGCCGCCTCGCGTTCGCGTGCACTACGCGCGATTTCGAAAGCATCGTCGGGCGAGAGCCCGTTATTTTTCGCCTGCGAAATCAGGGTATGCAATGCCTGCAGGGCATCGGTTTTCAAGCCCGGCGCCGACAAATCCTTGATGATGCCGAGTTGATCGTCGCTGTCGAAAATGGAAAACCCGCGACGCAAGTTGGCGCGCTTTGCTTCTACCTGCAAAAAACGCAGGCCCAGGGAATGGAATGTGGAAACGGTCAAACCTTCGGTTTTGTCGCTCTTGATTCGCTTGCTCACGCGTTCGCGCATTTCGCGCGCGGATTTATTGGTGAAAGTAATTGCCGCGATGTGTTGGGCATCACATTTCTTGTGCGAAATCAGGTGTGCGATTTTTTCGGTAATCACGCGTGTTTTGCCGCTGCCTGCGCCGGCTAATACCAGCAAAGGTCCATCGGTATATTCAACGGCCGCTTTTTGCGGAGCATTCATGGTGTTGGAAGACATAGCCGCGCATTTTAGCCTATGTGTAGGGGCGCCTGCTTGCTGCGCCCGAGGCCATCAGATGGATTTTTGGGCGCAGCAAGCAGGCGCCCCTACAAAAATAGAATAAACTGCGCCCATGCTCATCATCAGCCCCGACATCATTATCGACGACGCCGAATTGCAGGAACGCTTCGTGCGTTCAAGCGGGCCCGGTGGGCAGAACGTGAATAAAGTTTCGACGGCGGTGGAGTTGCGTTTCGACATCAGACAATCGGCCTGTTTGCCCGAGGCTTTGCGGGAACGCCTGCTGGCGCGCAGTGATCGACGGCTGACTTCCGATGGCGTGTTTGTTATCAGTGCACAGCGTTTTCGTACGCAGGAACGTAATCGCGATGATGCGCGTGAACGATTGGCCGGCGTCATTCAGGCCGCGATGCATGTGCCGAAAAAACGCGTCGCCACCAAGCCAAGCAAAGGGTCAAAAGAACGCCGGCTGACGGGCAAACGCGAGCGTGCCGATATCAAACGTACCCGTTCCAGCAAGACCTGGGATTGAAGAATGCAAAGAGTCTTGTCATTGCCGCCCAATGCACCACGCAGCAAATCCGGTAAATGGTTGCAGCAGCTCGCCATGCTGATATTGAAAGTCGGTGGCTGGAAAATGGTCGGGCAATGGCCCGATGTTCCAAAGATGGTAATGATTGCCGCGCCGCATTCTTCCGGTTGGGATGCCGTCTGGGGCATGGCGGTAAAAGCGGCGATGGGCGTGGATATCGTGTTCATCGGCAAAGCCGAATTATTCTGGGGCCCGCTGGGCTGGATTTTGCGAAAATTCGGCGGCCGTCCGGTCGATCGCAGCGCGCCGGGCGACATCATCGATCAAATCGCTTCGCAAATTCGCAACTCCGAAAAAATGTGGTTTGTGCTCGCGCCCGAGGGCACGCGAAAAAAAGTGGCTAACTGGAAATCCGGGTTCTGGAAAATTGCCAAACGCGCCGATGTGCCGGTGTGCTGCGTGTGGTTTCATTATCCCGACAAGACCATCGGGGTTGATCAGCTGATTACGCTTAGCGACAGCTTTGAAAACGACATGAAACGCATACGCGAAATTTATCAGCCGTATGTCGGCAAGAATCGCAAAATCAATTAAGCGTAGGGTGGGCACCGCCCACCATGTTCAACGAAGGTGGGCGATGCCCACCCTGTGAAAATTCACTTCAGGCAACGCGTAAAAAAATCTTCCGTCAAACGATAACGATGCAGGGCATCGCTGCCGCGCAAACCATGCTTCGCACCCGGATAGGTCATCAATTCAAACGGTGTTCCGCGCTTTTGCAATTCGGACATCAGCTTGGTCGAGTTGGTAAACAAGACATTGTCGTCCGCCATTCCGTGAATCAGTAAAAGTTTTGATTTCAGCCCGTCAAGATGTGCGAACACGGTGCTGTCACGGTAACCGTCGGGATTGTTCTTCGGCAAATCCATGTACTGCTCGGTGTAATGGGTGTCGTATAAACCCCAGTCGGTGACTGGTGCTCCGGCAACGCCGCAAGCATAGGTACCGGAAGCTTTCGACAACAGCATCAAGGTCATGTAACCGCCATTGGACCAGCCGTACACGCCGATTTTGCCGGCTTGTACATAAGGCAGGCTTTTCAGATATTCCACGCCGCGCAATTGATCCAGAACTTCCACACTGCCTTGATGGCGAAATAGCGCGCTGCCGAATTTCAGGCCGCGCCGTGGTGTGCCGCGATTATCAATCGAGAAAACGATATAGCCATGCTGTGTCAAATACTGGTTGAACAAAGTATCCGACTTCGCCGGCCAGCTATTGATTACGGTCTGCGCCGCAGGACCACCATAGACATGCACGACGACCGGATATTTTTTATCCGGATCGAAATCGAAGGGCTTGATGATGCTGTAATGCAAGGTTTCACCATCGGCCGCTTTCAATTCTCCGAATTCGGTTTTCGCATGGGTCGACAAATATTTTTGATATGGATGGGCAGCATTCAATGTGTTGTCCAGCAGGCTTGCCAATTTTGTACCATCGGCTTTGTAAAGTTCGGCTTGCGGTGGCGTTTGCGTGTTCGACCAGGTGTCGACATAAACGCTGGCATCGTCGGAAAAGCTGAAGGTGTGCATGCCGGCATTCTTCGTCAACTTTACCGCTTCGGCACCGTTGAAATCGGTCCAGTAGGCATGGCGCTCAAGCGGCGTAGTTTTGGTGCCGCTAAAATAAATGCGTTGCCGTGCTTCATCCACCGACAGCAAATCATCGACCTGCCAATCACCATGCGTCAGATTTTTCAGTTTCCTGCCGTCGCGCGCATGCAAGGATAAATGCATGAAGCCCGATTGTTCGGATGACCAGATGAAACGGCCGTCTTTCAGGAAATGCAGATTGTCGTGCAGGTTGATCCAGCTCTTGCTGGTTTCCTGCAGCAAGCGCACTTGCTTGCTGCTTGCCAAATCCACTTCGATCAAGTCGAGAATGCGCTGCTCGCGATTTTGCCTTTGGAATGTCAGATGCCCGGCATCACGCCAGTCCACGCGCGCCAGATAAATATCTTTTTCTGCTCCAAGATCAATCGCATGAATTTTATCGGGGTTTGCCAGAGCGGCTACTTTCAATTCGATTAAAACGTTGGCATCGCCTGCTGCGGGGTAACGCTGTTCGACGATATCGGTACGGTCGGGATAAATTTCGAAACGCTTTTGTATCGGCACCGGGCTTTCATCAATGCGGGTAAAGGCAATGGACGAATCATCCGGTGCCCACCAGTAGCCGGTATGGCGATTCATTTCCTCATCGGCAACGAATTCGGCAATGCCATTGGCGATAGTGGCGGAAGCATCCCTGGTAATTTGTATTTCCCGATTACTCTTGAGATCAATTACCCATAAATTACGTTCGCGAATGAAGCTGACAAAGCCGCCGCGCGGCGAAATTTTCGGGTCGGTTGCAAAGCCCTTGCCCGAGGTGATTTTTTTTGCGCTCGCCGATGGCAAATCGTATAAATACAATTCGCCGCCAAGCGGAAAAAGCAGGGTGTTGCCATCGCTGCCCCATTGGTAATCGACGATGCCGGAAAAGCCGGCAATGCGCTGGCGTTCACGCCGGGCTTTTTCTTCGTCGGATAACACTTCAACACCGGCGATCAGTTTTTTCGAATCGACCAGCAATTGCGTTTTACCGCTGGCAATCTTGTATTCCCACAGATCCAGCTGGTTGACGGCATTGTCCTTGCCGCGCAGGAAGGAAACGCGTTTACCATCGGGCGAAATTTTTGCGTTGTTCAAACTCGGGCCGGACAAGGAAGCACCACCGGTAATGGCTTCAAGCGTCAGTTTTTCTGCGTGCACGGGAGTTGCCATAATAATTGCCAGACTTAACAGGATTGTTTTCATGGATTTTTCGCATCCGTATTGCCGAACAGGATTTTTTTCATTTCCGGCGTCATTTCGGTTTTGCGTTTGTATTGTTCACCAAGGGCATAGGCTTTGATGACGGCAGGGCGTTGCCTGATGGCGTCGTGCCAGCGCTGCACATTCGGGAAACCGTCTAGATCGACATGGTGCCAATCATGGGCGACGGCCCACGGATAGCAGGCCATATCGGCGATGCTGTATTGGCCGGCAATGAATTCACGTCCTTCCAGATGTTTGTCCAATACGCCATACAGGCGATTGGTTTCGCGCTGGTAACGATCAATGGCGTAAGGAATCGGTGCCGGTGCATAACGCGTGAAATGATGGTTCTGTCCAAGCATCGGGCCGAAACCGCCCACCTGCCAAAACAGCCATTCCAGTGTAAGTTTTCTCTGGCGAATATCGTCGGATAAAAACTTGCCGGATTTTTCAGCAAGGTAAACCAGGATGGCGCCGGATTCGAATACCGAAATTTTTTCGCCACCATCGTCTGGAGCATGATCGATAATTGCCGGCATGCGATTATTCGGCGAAAACGCCAGAAATTCCGGTTTGAATTGTTCGCCTGCACCGATATCGACCGGCTTTATCGAATACGGGATACCGGCTTCTTCAAGAAAGACGGAAATTTTATGCCCATTCGGTGTCGGCCAATAATAAAGATCGATCATGAAAGATAGCCACCATCGACGGTGAGGCAGGTGCCGGTAACATAACTGGCGGCAGGCGAGGATAGAAACAACACCGCTGGTGCAATTTCATCGGGCTGTGCGCTGCGATTGAGCGGAATCAATTGCATCATCATTCCCATGATTTTCGGATTGGAAGTAATGGCCGATGCAAATTTGGTGTCGGTCAAACCCGGCAGCACGGCGTTAACGCGAATTTTGTAAGCCGCCAATTCTTTCGCAAAGCCTTCGGTCATATTCACGATGCCGGCTTTGGTCATGGAATAAATCCCCTGGCCGGGCGCGGCACGTTTTGCATTTACCGAGGCGATATTCACAATGCTGCCGCCTTTGCCTTTCATGCGTTTTGCCGCCTGCACGCTGGTCCAGAAATAACCGCGCAGATTCACTTCAACGGTTTTTTCGTAGCTGCCTAGATCCATATCGAGCATCGGACCAAAATACGGGTTGGCCGCTGCGTTGTTGACCAGAATATCCGGTGCTTTGCCGGCGGCATCGAGATCATTGAACAGAGCTTCGATCGCGACCGGATCGCCAACATGCAAAGCGCGCGCCTCGGCACTGCCGCCACTGGCCTTGATGGCATCGGCAACCGTCTGGCAGGACTCGACTTTGCGTGATGTGCAAATGACATGGGCGCCATGCGCTGCCAGCAAATGTGCAATGGCTTCACCGATACCACGCGAGGCACCGCTTACCAATGCGGTTTTTCCGGACAAATCAAATAAAGGGTCAATATTGTGCATGAAATCACCAAATAATCAGGATGGAATGGCGGCAGGAAGCACTTGGCTTGCTATGCTTGCGAGACTATCACAGCCTCCGATTACAGGAATAAATAATGAGTCAACGTCGCGTCTTGATTACCGGTGCCGGTAGCGGTTTGGGTTTGGCTTTGGCTTTGCGTTATGCCCGCAAAGGAGACCGTGTGGCCTGTGTTGATTTGATCGCTGACCGTGTCGAAGCGGCGCGTGCCAGCTTGCCTGGTGAAGGGCATATTTCCCTGCTTGCCGATGTCGGCAGTGATGAGTCCATGCAGGCCTTGTTTGACGAGGTGCAAAAACAATGGGGCGGTGTGGATGTGTTGATCAATAACGCCGGCATTGCATCGGGCGGGCCGATGACCGAAACCACGATGGAAGAGTGGCGTAAATTGCTCGAAGTCGACTTGCTCAGCGTCGTGCGCGGCTGCCGCTTATTTCTGCCCGGAATGCTGGCGGCCGGCAAAGGCCAGATTTTAAGTACGGCCAGTTTTGCCGGTCTTGCAAGTGCGCCCGGCATCATGACCTACGGTGTGGCGAAAGCCGCCGTTGTCGCATTGTCGGAACAATTGCGGGCCGAAGTTTTCGACAAGGGAATTCTGGTCGGTGTTATCTGCCCGAGTTTCTTCCGCACCAATCTGATCGATACCGCAGTTGGCAGCGACAAGGCCAGAAAAATGGCATTGCGATTGATGGACACTTCGCCCGACACCGTCGACAGCGTTGCCGACAATGTATTCCGTGCCGCCGAGCGCGGGCAATTCATGATTATCCCGACCAAACGCGAGCCCGGCCGCTGGCGCCTGAAACGCTGGTTCCCCGGCATCTATTTCAAGGTGCTGACCAGGCTTGTGAAACAACATACAAAATAATCCCAATACAGAATTATCGGAATTGAAATGAACTGGATGATATACGGCGCCAACGGCTACACCGGAAAAATGGCGGTTGAACAAGCAATGGCACGCGGCCTGCGTCCGGTCGTTGCCGGTCGCACATTGGCTGCCATCGAACCGTTGGCAAAACAATATGATTTGCCGGTACGCGCGTTTTCGCTGGACGATCCAAATGTCGTGAAAAAAAACCTGGAAGGCATGCAGGTGGTTTTGCATTGTGCCGGCCCGTTTTCGGCGACCAGCAAGCCGATGCTTGAAGCATGTCTTGAAACCGGCACGCATTATCTGGATATCACCGGCGAAATTAGTGTGTTCGCCCATTGCCAGGCACAGGATGCGCGTGCGAAAAATGCAGGTATTGTCGTGTTGCCGGGCTCGGGTTTCGATGTGGTTCCGACCGACTGCATGGCCGCCATGTTGAAACGCGATCTGCCATCGGCAACGCATCTTGTGCTGGCCTTTGAAGCGGGCGGCGGGCCAAGCCCGGGCACCGCAAAAACCAGCGTCGAAGGTTTGGGCGGCGGTGGCCGTGCCCGTATTGATGGCGTGGTAACCAGGGTGCCGCTGGCCTGGAAAGTGCGCACGTTCGAACGTGATGGTGAGCAACGCATGGCAATGACCATTCCCTGGGGCGATGTATTCACGGCATTTGTTTCGACCGGCATTCCCAATATCGAAACCTATATGGGCGTGCCGCCATCGAGTGTGAAAAACGTAAAGCGCTTGCGGATGTTCGGCCCGATACTGGGTTGGGGCATTGTGCAGAATTTCCTGAAAAAACAGGTCGCAAAAAAAGTACGCGGACCTTCCGAAGAAAAACGCAAACAATCCACCACGACGGTTTGGGGTGAGGCACGCGATGCTTCCGGCAAGGAAATCAAAAAATACATGAGCACGCCAAACGGTTATGAACTTACCGTCACCGCATCACTCGGCATCGTGCAGCGATTACTGGAAGGCGAAAAACCGCAAGGCGGTTATTACACGCCATCCTTGTTGATGGGGCCGGAATATGTGTTGAGTTTGCCGGGCGTAAAGATGCTGTAACCGTAGGGTGGGCACTGCCCACCTCGTGCACTTGGCAAGCATCCAGAAGGTGGGCACTGCCCACCCTACTTGCATTGGCTTTTATTGGCCGTATTCAATCGATCGAAATTCGCTGTCAGTCCGGATTTTTGTTTTACGAATGTTGCGACGCGTTCCTGCCTGCACCACGGATCAAAAATACTGCTACCACGCATGATGGCAAACATGGTTTGCAATTCGTCATCCCTAAGTTGTTCGGGCGGGAGATCAAAATAAAACCTCGAAGCATTATCAAGGCCTTTTCCCGCGCGACCAAAACTGGATTCATCCAGCAAGGTGTTGATGGTTTCGGATGCGTCCCAATGACGTGAAACCCAGATGGTGAAAATATGCCGGCGTAAAATCGAGTTATCGCGAGACATCGACTCCTGTCGTTTGCGGATGACCAGAAGCCTGCTTGCCTGCCCGGAAAGAATACTTTCCGATACGCCGAAGTCGGATTTGTTATCGATTGCACGTCCGATGATTTTTTCAAAAATAGTGGTTGGCCGGAGCCTTTCGATTTTCAACGGCCATGAAACGCCATTTGCCGTCGCAAATTGTCGTTGAATTCTTTCAGGGTAGACGTGGCTGCCCGGTGCCGTATCTGCCGGCAATTCGCGCAATTGATAAAAATACACGCTGTAGCAAAAGATAAGCACCAGCAGGAATGCACCGGAAATAATGGTGAAGATGATTTTCAGCGTATTTGCGAGCATTGCAGGTCCGTATCGGGAAATTCCTTTGTCGGCCCCATCTTAAGCGATTAGAATGGACGCGCGCTTCGAACATCCCGCTTTGAAGTCTGAAATCTTTCGTTGCCCGGAAATACATGGATGTCTCCCACCTACTTGATGATTTAAATGCGGCCCAACGCGAAGCGGTGTCGGCGCCGCCCGGGCATTATCTGGTGCTGGCTGGAGCAGGATCGGGCAAGACGCGTGTGCTCACGCAGCGCATCGCCTGGTTGCATGAAGTGGTCGGCGTACCGGCGCATGGAATTTTTTCAGTCACTTTTACCAATAAAGCCGCAAGCGAAATGCGGCACCGGGTCGAGAAAATCCTGCCCAATGGTTCGCGCGGCATGTGGGTGGGTACCTTTCATGGCCTGGCGCATCGGCTGTTGCGTTTGCATCATCAGGAAGCAGGTTTGCCGGAAGGTTTTCAGGTGTTGGATTCCGATGATCAATTACGTCTGGTAAAGCGCATCGCCAATGAAATGGAGCTGGATGAAGGCCGCTTCCCGCGCAAACAAATTGTCTGGTGGATCAACGCGCAAAAAGACGAAGGCCGTCGCCCGAAGCATATCCAGGTACCCGGTGGCGATTTCCATACCAGGACGATTCTGGAAGTTTATGAAGCCTACGAAGCACGCTGCCAGCGTTCCGGCCTTGTCGATTTCGCCGAAATTCTATTGCGTGCGCATGAACTTTTACTGCAGCACGATGCCCTGTTGCAGCATTATCAAAATCGCTTCAGACATTTGTTGATCGACGAATTCCAGGACACCAACAGCATTCAATATGCCTTCGTACGCGTGCTCGCGGGTGAAACCGGACAAGTATTCATCGTTGGCGACGATGACCAGGCAATTTATGGCTGGCGTGGCGCGAAGGTGGAAAACGTACAGCGTTTCCTGCGCGATTATCCCGGCGCACAAACCATTCGCCTTGAACAGAATTATCGTTCAACCGGCAATATCCTGTCGGCAGCCAATGCAGTAATTGCGCACAACCCGGAACGCCTCGGGAAAAATTTGTGGACCGCTTCGGGCGAAGGCGAAAGCATCGATTTATATGCGGCCTATAACGAAGTGGACGAAGCGCGTTATATCGTCGAACGAATCCAGGCGCATATTCGCCAGGGCGGCACCGCCAGCGAATGTGCCTTGTTGTATCGCTCAAACGCACAATCGCGCGCACTGGAAGAACAATTAATCCAGGCAGGAATGCCGTATCGCGTTTACGGTGGCCTGCGATTCTTCGAGCGTGCCGAAATCAAGGATGCCCTGGCCTATTTACGGTTGCTGGCCAATCGCGATGATGACCCGGCCTTTGAGCGCGCAGTGAACACGCCTGCCCGCGGCATTGGTGATAAAACACTCGATGAAGTCAGAAAGCTGGCGCGCGGCAAATCGATTTCATTGTGGGTCGCGACGCAGGAAATGATGCAGACATCATTACTGACAGCGCGGGCAAAAAATGCCCTGAATGTTTTTATCGAATTGATTGCTTCGTTGCAGGAACAGACCAAAGATCTGGAATTGCACGAACAATTTGATCATATGCTCGAGCGCAGCGGGCTGCGTGCTTTCTATTCGCAGGAGTCCAAGGGGCAGGTCGATTCGAAACTGGAAAATCTGGACGAATTGGTATCGGTTGCCAGCCGTTTCGAGCGCCGTGATGATGAAGCCAGCCAGGGCATGACCGAGCTGGTCGAGTTTCTCAGTTACGCCTCGCTGGAAGCCGGTGAAGGCCAGGCCCAGGATGGCGAAGATGGTGTGCAGTTGATGACTTTGCATAGCGCCAAAGGCCTGGAATTTCCGATGGTGTTCTTGACTGGCCTGGAAGAAGGACTATTCCCGAGCAATCGCTCGATGGAAGAAAACGGTCGCCTGGAAGAAGAGCGCCGTCTGGCTTATGTCGGCTTGACGCGCGCACGGGAAAAGCTGGTGTTGACGTATGCCGAAACGCGCCGTCTGCACGGCATGGAAATGTACGGCACGCCATCGCGTTTTCTGCGTGAAATTCCAGCCAGCCTCTTGCATGAAGTCCGACCGAAAGTGAGCGTGTCGAAACCGGGTTTCAATACCGCTTACAACTCGCGCATGTCGGAAGCACCTGCCGGTGGCTTGCGATTGGGCCAACGCGTTTCCCACGCCAATTTTGGTGTCGGCATCGTGATGGATTGCGAGGGCAATGGCGCGCATGCGCGCGTGCAGGTCAATTTCGAAAATGCCGGTAGTAAATGGCTGGTGCTGGCTTACGCGAATTTATCACCGGTTTGAACCGGCGATTGAAGGCGCTTTGCCGAAGTGTTTGGATTTTTCAGGCAGGCAATTGACGAAGGTGAATCGCAAACAACTGTTTTTGCCATCGAAAATAAAAACCCGGAGTTTCAAAGCTCCGGGTTTTTTGCGAACCGGAAAAAATCAGTTTTTTACCGTGGCTACAACTCTTTCGAGATGATCTTCCAGAGCTGCCTGTACTTTGTCTTCGGCATTGAGTGGCGTGTAATCGATTTTTTCACGGAAGCCTGTACCAAGTGCACGACCGCCACGACCAAAGGGTTTTACCGTGAGATAGGCCGAAGTGAGCACGGCACTTTGTCCATAAAAACTGATGTCCTGATTGCCGATGACATCGGCACGAACGCGCACGACGATATCGGCCCTATTGCTGCTCACCACCTGAAATCCGGCGGCACTTAGTTTGTCTTCAATCATCTGCTGGGCCGGGATCATCAGCGCCGGGTCGCCAACGGTAACCACGGCAAAAGTATGTCTGCCGCCACTGGCTACCTGGCCATCATTTTCTTCAATGCGCTCTTTCATTCTTTCTGCTGCGCGTTCCCGGCGCGGCAACACGGCGCTGCCCACATCGGTGCTGGAAACACTGGAGGTATCCGGTGTGTCGTGCGTGTTCGCCGCCTCACCATTATTTGCGCTATTGCTGTTTTGTGTTTCGGCGCTGGCCGTATCGGTGGCGTTATTGGTATCCGGGTTGGAATTGGTGTCGGTATTTTGTGCTGCGGGGTCAGTTGCCACCGGAGCCGCTGGCTCAGTAGTTTGTGGAGCTGTGCCCTGATCCGGAGCCACATTGGCTGCGGCAACGGCATCTTGCGTCGGCGCCGCTGGCGAAAAATAGCTGCGTAAGGCCCAGGCGCCGCCGACCAAAAGTAAACCAAGCAAGGCGACCAGCACCAGAATGGGGCCTTTGCCCGAGGATGTTTTTTTCTGGGTTGAAACATGGGTCACGCCGGGTTGCGTACTGCCTTGGGCCGTTGTCGCTGCGCTGGCGGTATTTGCGGGCACGGTAGCCGAAGCTGCACTGACATTTGGCGGCGGCGTTGGTGCGCGCATTACGCCGGGTGTTATTGGTGTTGCCATGCCGATTAAAGTTGCCGCCGGGCCTGAAGGCGGCAGGGTTTTTAATTTCAGCGGGCCGCCTACTTTTATCAGGGGATGTTTTTCCAGATCCGCAATCAAGGCCTCGGTGCTTTGATAGCGATCCATTGGTTCTTTTTCGAGCATGCGCGACAAAATCGCGGCAACATCTGTATCGACATCGGTGTTCAATTCGCGCACATCGGGTATTTGCGATTGCACGACATCCAGCATTAATTTGAGCGGGCTCTCGTCGGAAAACGGTGTACGCCCGGTCAGCATTTCAAACAGCACGATACCAAGTGCGAAAATATCGGAACGCTGATCAACGGCTTTACCAAGACAGACTTCCGGTGACAGATAACCGGGCGTACCGACAAATTCGCCGGTACCGGTGAGTTTGCTGTTGAAATCGTGGTTGGCCAGTGCGATACCGAAATCGGCAATTTTTATTTGCCCGCGCTGGCTAAGCATCAGGTTGCCAGGCTTGATATCGCGATGGATAACGCCGCGTTCATGGGCAACCGACAAGCCTTTGGCCGATTGATGCAATATTTTCAGTGCATCGCCAACTTGCAAACGGCCTTCACGTTTGATGATGGCCGAAAGCGATTCACCATCGACAAATTCCATCACGAAAAACGGCTGGTTATTGTCCTGGCCAATCAGGTAAATCTGGATGATATGCGGATCATTCAGCGATGCCATCGAGCGGGCTTCGCGCAGGAAGCGTTCGACCAGTGTCTGATCGTGGGCTAGTGCGGGCGACAGCTCTTTAATCGCGACATAGCGAGTGAGTGCCGGTTCATACCCTTTATAGACCACGCCCATACCGCCGCGGCCGAGTTCAGAGACGATTTCGTAATGACCAATATGTGTGCGCATGTTCACTCCTATGTAACGGCATGGTAGACCGAGTCAGGACACTTCGGAAGGTGTATTGGGTAAACTGGGGTTCATTTTGGAGGGATTATGAAAAGACGCGATTTAGTGAGAGGTGCCGGCATTGCTGCCGTTGCGGCTGGTTTGACAGCCTGTGGCGCTTCACCTGGCACGAACGGCAAGGGCGCCAAGTCGGATGTAAAGCTGCAGTGGAAAATGGTGACTTCCTGGCCAACCAACTTTCCCGGCCTTGGTACTGGCGCCGCCGCGTTGGCAGAAATGATTACCAAAGCCACCGATGGACGAATCACGGTCAAGGTTTTTGGTGCCGGCGAAATGGCATCGGCTTTCGAAGTCTTCGATATGGTTGGACGCGGTACTGCTCAAATGGGACATAGCGCGAGTTATTACTGGAAAGGAAAAATGCCGGCGGCGCCGTTTTTCAGTGCCTATCCCTTCGGTTTGAATGCGCAGGAAATGAATGGCTGGCTTTATGCCGGCGGTGGTCTGGAGTTGTGGCGCGAGTTATACGCGCCCAATAATCTGATCCCGTTTCCTGCAGGCAATACCGGCGTGCAAATGGCGGGCTGGTTTCGCAAGGAAATTAAATCGGTTGCCGATTTGAAAGGTTTGAGCATGCGCATTCCCGGTTTGGGCGGCGAAGTTCTGGCGCGTGTCGGCGGTACTCCGGTCAATATTCCCGGTGGCGAAATATTCTCGGCTTTGCAATCGGGTGCTATCGATGCAGCCGAATGGGTTGGCCCCTATAACGATCTGGCATTTGGTCTGCATAAAGTGGCCTCGTATTGCTATTACCCTGGCTGGCATGAGCCCGGCTCTACTCTGGAATGCACGGTAAACAAGGAAGCCTACGAGAGTTTGCCGGCAGATTTACAGGCAATTATTGCCACCTGTTGCGAAGCGCTGAATCAGCAAATGTTGTCGGAATACACGGCACGTAATCAGCAGGCACTGGAAAAACTCAAGCACGAGCCCGGCGTTAAATTCCTGCCATTGCCGGTGGATGTGCTGGCGGCTTTGAAAACGGCATCGCTGGCGGTTCTCGCCGATGTTGCCGCTTCGGATCCAATGGCGAAAAAAGTGTATGAATCCCTGCAGAAATTCCAGGCCAGCGCGAAAGCCTGGCACGAAGTTTCCGAAGAGGCTTTCTACGCGGCAAGGCGCTAGAAGCTGGCTTAGGCCATCGGTCACGATGACCGATGGCGGATGTTTCCTGTCCTGTGCATGGGCAAAATGCCGTTCCTGTAAAAACTGCCATCAATACCAGTTATTGAATGCATAGCAATTTATAGACGCATGACGGGAGAACACTCATGAAAAAACTATTTAAATTTCTGGCATACGCCCTGGCCGTATTATTGCTGGCCGCAGTGTGCTTTTACGGTTTTGCCTGGTACAAAACCAATCAAGCTCTGGCCATTCGCTACGATGTGCAGGATGCGCCATTGGCATTGCCGCAAGATGCGCCAACATTGGCCTACGGCGCCCGATTATTCGTTGCCAAGGGTTGTGCCGATTGTCATGGCGACAAGGCACAGGGCAAGTTGGTATTCGATGGTGGCCCGGTGATGAAAGTGGTTGGCCCGAATCTTACCGCAGGCGGTATCGGCAAGAATTTGTCTGCCGATGATATGGCCAGGGCCATTCGCCACGGTGTCGGTGAGGGCGGTCGTCCACTGGTGTTCATGCCTTCGCCGGATTATCAAAATCTGGGTGATGCCGATACCGCTGCCATTATCGCCTATATAAAATCCCTGCCGCTTTCGGAGAACAAACCGGATGCACTGGAGATTCGTCCACTCGGCCGTGTGCTTTATGCCTTGAATAAATTTCCTTTATTGCCGGCAGAAACCATTGATCATTCCCCGCGCCAGCGTCTGGCACCACCGCCGGCTGTGACGACGGAATACGGAAAATATCTGGCGCAAACTTGCACCGGTTGCCACGGTGCAAATTTTGCCGGACAACATGTGCCAGGCACGCCACCGGAATTTCCGCCTGCGGCAAATCTTACCCGGGCGGCTTTGAAAAACTGGACGCAAAACGATTTTCAAACTGCGTTGCGTACCGGCAAACGTCCCGATGGCCGCGAATTGAACAAGTTCATGCCCTGGCCGGCGATGTCGAAAATGACCGATGATGAAATAGCGGCACTATGGCTTTATTTGTCCGGATTGCCGCCAGTCCAAAATACGCCGAAATAAAAGTGATGCGGTGATACCGGGTAACTTCGGTGTCACTCGCGCAGCAAAACATTTTTTGGATCCTTGCCTTTGGCGCAATGTTCGAAGGTGACTTCAAGGCCATGCGCCTGAAACAATGCGGCCATTTGCCGTTGCCGCATTTCAAATTGCTCGAAGAGAAATTCGCAACGTTCGGGGTTGTTTTCTTCGCCGCAATAACCCAGTGCCTGCCAATCATCGGCGTCGATCAGGGTCATGTGTATTTCGCCATCGCGATATAAAGCCAAGGGGTCCGGCATCGCATCGCACCAGCAAATTTCATTGGGTGCCAGTAACGCGGTTTCAATCAGGGGCCATACATTTTGCAAACCGGCGTGTTCGTATTGCATCGCCATCATCGCGGCTAAATCATGCACGGTCAGGTAACGTGCATGTTCGATTTGCGCCTTGAAATTTTCCTGTGCGAACAAGGCGGTATCCGCCGGTGCCATGCCGATATCAAGCAGGCTGGCTTCGAGTTGTTCGCCAACGTGCTTGATCAGTTCGGCATCGCCACGCAATAAAAATGGAACCAGACGAAACGGACCTTCGACAAATTCCGCCTCGGGTGCCAGATTCTCTGGTAGCGCATCGTTATTCGCGCCGAGCGCAATGATTCGTGCCTGCCCCTGGCCAGGCGCCTGCGCAGTCAGGCGTTCGAGTTCGGCATGTAGCGGAAAACCGGGCCGCAGGATTTCAACCGGATCAAATACGGCGGCCAGTACGGTGAAATCGCAGTCATGTACTTCCGGCACCCAGCGTGCCAGGTCTCTTGCCAGCAAGGCTGCCAGTTCGCCCGCTGGCGCCTGTTGCAGTTGTGGCAATCGAGCACGCGTTTGCGGGCTTAATTCCAGTGCAAAGGCACCCAGGCAACTCACAATATTGCTCATCGTTTTTTTACACTCGTAAAGTTTGGAAATCTTGCTCTAGACCACTAAGCTATCCTCAGGACACCCCATTATGCCAGCGCTGGCCGCTGACCTTGAATAAGGATTTGACCATGAGCAATCCCCGTCGCGTAGCCATCCTGGGTGGCGTGCGCATTCCATTTCACCGGAACAACAGTCTCTATTTCGACATTGGCAACATGGGAATGTCGATCAAGACACTCGGTGCTCTGGTCGAAAAATTCAATCTGCAGGACAAGGTGCTCGGTGAAGTCGCCATGGGCGCGGTACTGAAACACTCCAGCGATTTTAATCTGGCGCGCGAAGCGACACTGTCTTCCGGTCTTTCGCCATTGACCCCGGGCCTGACCATGCAACGTGCCTGTGGCACCGGCCTGGATACCGTGATTGCGGTCGGCAACAAAATTGCACTGGGTCAAATCGAAGTCGGCATTGGCGGCGGTTCGGATACCACTTCGGATGTACCGATTGCCGTCGGCAAAAAATTGCGTCGTCGTTTGTTGAACGCAAATATGGCCAAGTCTTTTGGCCAGCGACTCGGTGCTTTATTGAAAGGATTTTCTTTTGGCGAACTGAAACCCGAATTTCCCGGCGTTGCCGAACCACGTACCGGGAAAAGCATGGGAGAAAGTTGCGAGATGATGGCCAAGGAATGGAAAATCACCCGCGCCGACCAGGATCAGCTGGCTTTCGAATCACATAAAAAAGCCGCTGCTGCCTACGAGCGCGGCTTCTACAAAGATTTGGTGACTCCGTTTCGCGGAGCTGACCGCGACAATATTCTGCGTCCCGACACCACCATCGAAAAACTCGCCACGCTGAAACCGGCATTCGATAAAACCAGTGGCCAGGGCACTCTCACGGCGGGTAACTCCACCAATCTTTCCGATGGCGCATCGGCAGCATTGCTGGCGTCGGAAGATTGGGCAAAAGCCAATGGCCATGAAGTGGAAGCATATTTGGTCGATTCGCAGGTGGCGGCCGTCGATTTCGTTCATGGCGAAGGTTTGCTGATGGCGCCGGCCTGGGCGGTTTCGCAATTGCTCGCACGCAATAATCTGACACTGCAGGATTTCGATTTTTACGAAATTCACGAAGCATTTGCGGCGCAAGTGTTGTGCACATTGAAAGCCTGGGAATCGGAAGAGTTCTGCAAGACAAAACTCGGCCGCGATAAAGCGATGGGTTCGATTGATCGCGCCAAGCTCAATGTAGTGGGTTCTTCATTGGCCATGGGTCATCCGTTCGCGGCTACCGGTGCGCGTATCGTGGCAACCGCTGCAAGATTATTGAAAGAAAAAGGCAGCGGTCGCGTACTGATTTCGGTCTGTACCGCAGGCGGCATGGGCGTCGCGGCGATTGTCGAGCGTTAAGCTGGAATCCGTAGGTCGGGCCCCGGCCCGACAGTTACTGCACCTGGCTAATCCGTCAAAACTCCCAGACCAATTTACTGAAAGCATAGACACGATTGGTTTCCAGGCGGCTGCCGGTGTCTGAATTGTCGGCCGCACTGGAAATGCCCGCAATGAAATATTTGAACGCGGTCGGCTTGTATTGGTATGACAACTGATATTGCGCGGCTTTGCTGGTGTTGCTGAAGCCCGACGGATTTTGTTGTGATAAATCACGGTAAGCCCCATAGCTTCCAATAAATCTCAAATGGTGTTTCAAGTTGAGATGGTAATTGCTGCTTAAATAGAAACTGCCATTGGTCTGTGTGCCTGCCGTTGCATAAAACTGGTAGCGCGAAGCAGAAAAAGCAAGTTCGAATTTTGATTTGGCGCTATAACTGGCGTCGAACGAAAAGCTTTGGTCTTTTACTTTCTGCAGCTCGGCATAATCAAAGGTATCGCCTCTACTCGCACTCAAGGAGAACGAGAATGCTTCTGCTGGTTTGAAGCCGGCGTAGACGTTTACCGATTGCAGGGAATATTCGACATCTTCATAGGCCTGTGTGCCGCCGTTGAAGCCGATGCCGACGTATGTATTGTTCTTCCAGCCGGCATCAAAGGCCAGATAGCGGTCGGTACTCAATAGCTTGCCCGACAAACTCTGTTCCTTATAGAGGCTAAAGCTTGTACTCAAATATTCAAATACCGATTCTTTGCCAGGCTTGTATTCCCAGTAAGAGAAATGATTGGCTGTCCAAAGACCAACCTGGTTTACGCGGCCCAAATCGGCACGAAAATTATCCTGGATGGCATTGATGCTGGTACTGGCGGTGTAATACTTGCCACTGTAATTATGATTAAAACTGAAAGCATTGCCTTGTTGTTGTCTGGACAGGTTGTTGGCTAGCTGTAACTCTTCCGGGTTTTCGGAGTCTGAATTTGCCAGCTGGAATTGCAAAGACTGCCGGTCACCCAGCGTCCATTTCAGATTCGCCGACAACACGCGATTACTATAGCCATCGGCACCTACGCGCATTGTCACCATCGCACCTGCCAGCCATGCATCGTTGGGTTTATAAGTGCTGCGTACCACAAGATTCTCGCTTGGTCGCGCCAGAAATATCGAGCGCGAATTCTCGAGGCTGGGCAAAATAAACGAAGTCGCTGCATCGCCTACATAGAAAGCACCAAGGCTAAAATTGCCATCACGCCGCATGTATTGAATGCCGTAATCGGGATCCACCATCGAGCGGGTATAAACCAGAGGCAGTTGTCCGGAATAAAAGCCGCTGTCCTCGTTGAAGAAGGCACGTCTTTCACCATAGGAACGCGCAAAACGCTGGTTGACCTGGAACTGTATGCTGTCTGCTTCAATCTGTGCGTAATCGGGGTTGATGGTGAAAACCAGTTTGTCTTTTGGCGAGATTTTCCAGACGCCATCCAGCCCGATATCACTTTGCTGCTTATCCGCCTCCAGCTTTCCTGTGGGATTTGATCTTGCATAGTTTTGCGATGCGATAAGGTATGGATTCAATCGCAATTCGGGCTCGGGTGGCTTCACGTCTGTCAGGCTGCCCGCGAGTGCCTGGCAATAGCCACAAATCTTGCGATAATCAATCGGCGCGATGGATACCAACTCGCGGCGATCACGCCCCGATTGCCGCGTGACATTCCATTTTATGTTGACCTCGCCATTGGTTCCGGGCTGTACCTGCAAAGATGAAAATGGAATTTTGTACTCGACGGTATAGCCGAAGGCATTTCTGCCGACAGCCGATTGCCATTCGCCATTCCAGTTGCCGGAGCCGTCGCCGTAATTGCTGCTGATGTAATCCGATTGCGTACCGGCTGCATTGACTCGCAGATTGATTGATCGCCTGTCATTTCCCGATGGGTCAAAGGCCAAACTGACGGCGTCTTCATTGTCGGTGATACTGTCCCGAACCGACTGACTGGCCCTGATTTTATCGGGTTGCCCATCCATTGCCTGGATCAGGACATACAAAAATTGCCCATCATGAAAAATTTTCGCATTCGTTTTGATGCTGGTTTTTTGCAGTTCGCCAGGCGAAATTTCATAGTCCAGGGAATAGCTCGGTGCCGTTATCCAGGCGGCATCATTATCTTTGCCATCGGCAAGAAAATCTCCGGCAGCCTGTTTTGGAATGGCATTTTCCGAGGCAATACCGATGGAGGAATAAATGCCAAAAATTAAAAACGCAGCACCACGATTCAATTGCCGGACCATGGCCGGTTCAAAGCCGTGCATATTACTCAAGGAATATGGTCCGTATTTATTTTCCTTGCAGGCTCGGGAATTTCATCGGCTACGAACAGGTTTTCCAGATCTTTCAATGCCTGTTGCGATGAAGCAATCAAGGCGGCTTCATCGTCGTAAACCAAATGCTGGTCACGCAAGATCGCTTCATCGTGCTGGCGGAAACGCTCGCGGCGTTCGGCGGCAAGTTCGGGCGAAACACCCAATGCCACCATCACTTGTTCGCTCAACTCCAGACTGGAATGGAAAGTTTCGCGAATCACTTCCACGCCCAGATCCATCAGTTTGAAAGCATGTTGGCGATTGCGGGCGCGGGCAAAAATTTTCAGATGCGGGTAGAGGCGTTTCAGCAAGCGTGCCGTACGAACGGTAGCATCCGGGTCATCGGTAGTGAGCACGAATACTTCGGCGCGATCGGCGCGGGCCGCTTTCAGTAAATCGGGCTTGGAGGGATCGCCAAAATAAATCGTGCTGCCGAACCGGCGCGACAAGCTGACTTGCTCGGCGCTATGTTCCAGTGCCGTGAAGGGAATATTCTGGGCCCGCAATATACGACCGACAATTTGCCCCATGCGGCCGAAACCGGCAATGATCACGCGCGGATTTTCGTGATCGATTTCGTCGGCCACTATTTCCTTTTTCGCGAGCGGGTTCTGTTTCCACCATGCCGACAAGGCCAGCACGGTCAATGGTGAAACCGCCATCGAAAGGCCGACCACCGCAATCAATCGATCGCGAAGCGCAGGTTCCAGCAAGCCGAATTTGAAAGCTTCGGAAAACACCACGAAAGCAAATTCGCCACCAAGCGCCATCATGGCACCGAGCATCACGATTTCGCGGGCGGGTAATTTACCCAGACGGCAGCCGCCCAGAAACATCAGGATGAGGGACTTCACCAACAGTAATCCGACCACGGCGCCAAGAATCAGTGCTGGTTCGGCCAAAACGATTTTCAGATTGATGCTCATGCCGACGGCGATGAAAAACAGGCCAAGCAATAAACCCTTGAATGGCTCAATCTGCGATTCAAGCTCGTGGCGAAATTCGGAATCGGCCAGCAGCACGCCGGCAAGAAACGCACCCAGTGCCATCGACAAGCCGCCGAGTTGCATCAAGTAGGCAGTTCCAACGACAACCAGCAATGCGGTTGCGGTAAACACTTCGCTGCTTTGGGTCCATGCCACGACGCGGAATAATTGTTTGAGCAACAAACGCCCGACAATGATGACCAGAAAAATAATGCCGAGGGCTTTAACGATGCCGTCCAGTGGCGGTGTTGATTGCGCCGCGGCTTTGGCCTCGCCCAATAATGGAATCAATGCCAGCAGTGGAATGGCGGCAATATCCTGAAACAATAAAATCGCGAATGACAAACGGCCATAGGCGCTGGTCAATTCCTTGCGTTCAGCCAGTAACTGCAGCACCACGGCGGTGGAAGACAGGGCCAAACCCAAACCGATAATCAAATCGGTTTTCCAGTTCCAGCCAAACAACATCAAGGCGGTGCCAATGGCCAATGCCGAAACAAGAACCTGCAGCCCGCCAATCAGGAATACCGGCCGCCGCATCACCCATAAACGCGATGGCGATAATTCGAGGCCAATAATAAACAGCAGCAACACCACGCCCAGCTCGGATATTGCCAGGGTGCTTGAAGGGTCTTTGATTATTTTGAACCCGAACGGGCCAATCACCACTCCGGCTACCAGATAGGCCAGTACTGCGCCCAGGCCGAAGCGTCGGAATAATGGTACGGCAATAACGGCCGACAATAAAAAAATCAATACCAGTTCGAGATTACCTTGATTGTGCATTTAGAATCTCTGGCCTGTTTAATGATCGTCGTTACCTGATGCCATCGGGTCATCAAAACCAAAACCGTCATCGGCGACGGAATGCTCTTCCGGTTCCATGTTCGTTGTAGTCACGGGGCCGGCGACCGGCATGCGTTTGTATTTCGGTTGGGGCAGCAAGGCTACTTCGGCGCCGGCGGCGATAATCAATTCGCTGCGACGTTCGGTGGGAATATCCTGCCAATGACAACCCAGAATGGCACCTTCCATGGCATACAGCATGTTCAGGCTGGGTTTGAAACCGGCACGCTTGATTCGTACGTAGGCGGCAAGCGAGCCGACGGCTTCGAGGTCGGCCTGTGTGCGAATTCCGGTTTGGCGCAACCAGGCCATGCTTTTGGGGCCAATGTTCTTGATTTTTTCGCCACTCATGACAATGACCCCAGAAAAATTTTCGACAGCGCTTCCAGATTTTTTTGATCGACTTCATTGAAGCGGTCCAGTATCGGACTGTCCAGATCAAACACGCCGACAAGTTTTTCGTCTTTGTACAAAGGCACGACCAATTCGGAGCGTGATGCAGAGTCGCAGGGAATATGCCCCGGGAAAGCATCGACATCGGCAATGCGTTGTGTCTGTTTTGTGACGGCGGCAGTACCGCAAACGCCACGACCCAGGGCGATACGCACGCAGGCCGGTAAACCCTGAAATGGGCCGACGACCAATTCATTGCCATCGTAGAAATAAAATCCAACCCAATTCAAATCAGGCAGTGCGTGATAAACCAATGCCGACAGGTTTGCGGCGTTGGCTATTTTGTCGCTTTCTCCATCGACTAGAGCAGTGGCCTGCTGCAGTAGTTGCTCGTACTGTTCGGCCTGGGTTCCGGTAAGCTGTTGGCTATCAAACATGGGGGGCTCCTTGCGGTGCCCAAGTGTAGCAGCGTCAAGCAAAGAGGTCAGTACAGCGATGGATACTATTCGAGCCGGTATGGGATTGGAGCGGGGTGACAAGGTCACGCGCCTGGAGGCCTTCGTCGACGCAGCATTCGCGTTTGCCGTGACCTTATTGGTGATATCGGGCGACCAGATTCCGACAAGCATTCTGATGCTGACCGATGCACTGAAACAGGTACCATCCTATGCCGCCAGCTTTGCCATCATCATGCAGTTTTGGCTCAACCATGCCGACTGGAGTCGTCGCTATGGCCTCGATGATGTCGTCAGCGATCGATTGAGTTTGCTTCTGGTATTTATATTGCTGATTTTTGTCTATCCGCTGAAGATGGTTTTTGCCGTTTTTTTCTCGCTGGTTTCCGGCGGTTATTTGCCCACCCATTTCGTGATCGGTGGCTGGCTGGAAGTGCCGATACTGTTTCAGACTTTTGCCGTCGGATTTGGCGCCATGGCTTTGGTGATGTGCCTGCTTTTTTCCCGCGCCGTAAAATTGGCATCCGTGCAGGGGTTTTCCGAAGCGGAAGTTGCCTACGCAAAATTCAAGCGGAGCATGTGGATCATGGTGGTCTTGTTTTCCATCGTGTCGTTCATTCTGGCAGCCATTATTCCCGCCAGGCCTGAAACCGGTGTATGGATCGGCATGCCCGGTTTTATTTTCTTTGGCCTGAATATTCTGCAGGTCGTGTTGCGCCGCCGTTATCGGAAAAAAAATATCGCATGAACAAAAAAACCTTTTACATTACCGGTACCGATACCGACGCGGGTAAAACCTGGGTCGGCAGTGAATGTCTGAAGGCTTTATCGGTTTCGGGAATGAAAGCCGTCGGCATGAAACCGGTCGCCAGCGGCTGTGAAATATCAGCCGAAGGTTTGCGCAATGATGATGCCCTGAAGCTGATGGCTGCCAGCTCGATCGCATTGCCTTACGACATCGTCAACCCGGTTGCCTTGCGCGAACCGACGGCTCCGGAAATTGCGGCAAGACATGATGGTGTTGCCATCACGCTCGAACCCATCCTGGCCGCCTATCAGAAAATATGCGCAGAAGCAGACCTGATTCTGGTTGAAGGCGTTGGTGGCTGGCTGGCTCCTCTAAGCGACACTCTTGAGCAGGCCGATCTTGTTCGGGCGTTAAATTGTCCGGTAATTCTGATCGTCGGTTTGAAACTGGGATGCATCAATCATGCGCGTTTGACGGAGCGCGCATTGAAGAACGATGGCGTTGATTGCATTGGCTGGATAGCAGCCGATACCGATCCGGATTTATTATTCGCCGAAGAATATTTCGAAGCGCTGCGGGGACACTTGCAGACACCATTTTTAGGAAGAGTTTCTTCCGGCAAGCCGGCGCAGCTTGAAGAATTTATTACAACCGTAGGGGCGCTGCCTGCTGCGCCCAAAATTTGCTAGTGACTTAAGAGGGCGCGCCAAGCAGCGCCCCTGCGATTATTTGCCGCGATAGCGCGAACCTGCCGTGCAGGTTTCATGCACAACCACTTCCGACAACAATGGCAACAAGGGTTTGGTTTGATTCCAGATCCAGATCGCCAGATTTTCGCTGGTTGGATTTTCCAGTCCGGGAATGTCATTTAAATAATGGTGATCGAGTTGTTCGTATAGGGGTTTGAAAATCCGTTTCACATCCGAAAAATCCATCACCCAGCCGCTATGCGAATCCACCGGTCCGCTGAGGTGCAATTCAACGCGAAACGAGTGGCCGTGCAGGCGGGCGCACTTGTGGCCCTCCGGTACGTTAGGCAGGCGGTGTGCGGCTTCGAGCGTAAAAATCTTGAAAATATCCATGCGCACAGTTTACCAGCAACATGAATGGCGGCACTACCCAAACCCTACTGAACATCGGCTTTACCGAAAGCTTTAAGTTTTTATTAAATCGCTGAACCGCGTTAGATGCGCATTAAATTTGCGTAAGAAAAATATTCATCGAAAAAATAATCTCCATGATTTCAAAAGCTTCCGATGTTTAACTGAGGTTGCCATCACGATGGCAATCTGGTTTCCGAAGGCCCCCGCCTTCATCCCTGTTCTGTTTAACCATGGAGATGCAAAACGATGACAAACAAAATGTCACGCAACAAATATTCGATGACTTTGACCATTAGCGCCGTATTGATGAGTCTGGGCCTGGGTGCAAGCCAGGCGATGGCTCAAGATGCGCCTGCTCCGCCGCAGGAACCTGTTGCCGTGGCAACCGATGCCGCCGCAGCTCCTGCGCCTGGCTCTTTTGAAGCATTGGACGTAAATGCCGATGCCTCATTGGCCAAGGAAGAAATTCCAGCCGGCGACCCGCTGCAGAAGAAATTCAACAAAGCCGATACCGACAAGGACGGCCATCTGAACAAGGACGAATTCAACGCCTATCTGGCAAAACGATAAGTTCATTCGACACAGGACGGGCAGGCACTCCGAGGCGATCCTCACGCGCTGGCAGGGTGCCTGCCCTTTGTTTGTGGCCAATTTCGACCATGAAAATCAGCCATATTGGCTGCTCTGCTTGACAGCTACCCCGTCGATGCGTTTTAGTCGGGTCATGAACTTCGCCAATCACATCAATCCCGACACCCAAACGAACCCTATCGGTTCGATGGTGGCTGCTTTGCTGTCTACGCTCATTACTACCACCACTACAACTACCGGTTGCCGGTATTCGTGGTGCGTGGAATGAACCTGTAAGTTCAACCCCCGCCCCGCGAACAGCGCGGGGATGGTCTCCGCGGTGTTCTAACCCGTAGGAGATTCACCATGTCGGCACCCGCTTCTTCAGTCATCGCGCACAAGTTTGGCGGCACCAGCATGGCTGATGCCAGCCGCATTGCGCATGCCGCCCAATTATTGCTGGCAGAAAATGCGTTCGATACGCAGGTCACCGTCGTGTCGGCCTTGAAGGGCACGACCGATGGTTTGATTCGCTGCGCGCAAATGGCTTCGCTACAAAACAACGAGTGGCAGGCCTTGCTCGACCAAATGCTGAAGCGGCATTCCGACGCTGCCGATATTCTGTTGACCGGCAATCGCGCGCAGGCCGAACAATTTTTCAAGGATGAAAGCGAACGCCTGCGCGAAGTACTGCACGCTTTGTCTTTATTGAAGTCTTTGCCGGAAACCGCTTTCGAATGGATTCAGGGTCTGGGTGAAGTATGGTCGGCGTATTTGCTGCATGCGCATCTGGTTTCGCTGGGAGTTGCAGCCGATTATCTGGATGCACGAAAAATACTGGTCGTGCATGACGACAATAATCTGGGTATCGATATTGACTGGGAGGCCAGCGCCCATGCATTGCAGGAATGGCGAAAGCATGCAAAAGCCAATCGCATCATTGTCACCGGTTTCATCGCCAGCGATAAAGACGGCAAGGCGCGCGTCCTCGGACGTAATGGCAGTGATTGGTCGGGCGCGATTTTTGCAAAACTGTTTTCTGCAAAAGAATTGACGATCTGGACCGATGTCGATGGCGTGCTGTCGGCCGATCCGCGCCTGGTTCCGGAAGCCGAATGGGTGCCAAGCCTATCGTTTGAAGAAGCCTGTGAACTTGCCTATTTCGGTGCACAGGTTTTACACCCGAGAAGTTTGCAGCCGGTAATGTCGGCCAATATTCCGCTGCGAATCCGCAACAGCTTCAAGCCGGAACATCCCGGCAGCGTGATTTCGAAAGTGCCCAGCACGCAACCGCCGGTGAAAGGTGTCAGTGCGATTACCGATCTTGCCCTTGTCACTATTGAAGGTACCGGATTGATGGGCGTCCCCGGAACAGCCGAGCGCGTGTTCGCTGCATTGCATAAGGCCGACGTGTCGGTCGTGATGATTTCGCAGGCCTCCAGCGAACACTCCATCTGCTGCACCGTCCGTTTGAATGACCGTGCCGCCGCCGTAAAAACGTTGCGCGATACTTTCGCCCGCGAATTGCAGCTCGGGCAAATCGTCGACATCGATGCAAAAGAAGAAGTTGCCGTACTGGCCATTGTCGGCGACGGCATGGTGGGAACGCACGGGATTGCCAGTCGCCTGTTCGACAGCCTCGCACGTGCCAGCGTCAATGTTCGGGCGATCGCGCAAGGTTCGTCGGAACGCAATATTTCCGTTGCCGTCGCCGCCGGCGATATCGCGCGCGCATTGCGCGCCGTGCATGCCGGTTTTTATTTGTCGGCATTGACGATTTCCGTTGGCCTGGTCGGTCCGGGCAATGTTGGCCGTGTCCTGTTGCAACAATTCGAAGCCACGCGAAAACGCTTGTTGAAACAATCCAATATTGAATTGCGTTTGTGCGCGATCGCCAATTCAAGCCGCATGTTGTTAAGCGATACCGGATTGAATCTGGAAAACGTATTGGAACAATTATCCGATGGTGAACCGGTGCATCTGGATCGCATCGGCACCCATCTTCGCAGCCTGCATGGCCCGCATTGCATGATGATTGATTGCAGCTCCAATACCGAAGTGGCATCCCGTTATGCCGGCTGGTTGCAGGATGGCATTCATGTGATTACGCCGAACAAACAGGCCGGCAGTGGTGATTTCGCCCGCTATCAATCGATTCGCGAAGCTTGCCGGCAAACCGGCGCCCGCTTTCGCTACGAAGCTACCGTTGGTGCCGGGCTTCCGGTCATTCAAACCGCACGTGATTTGCTCGATACTGGCGACGAAGTACAGGCCGTCGATGGAGTCTTTTCGGGCACCTTGTCCTGGTTGTTTGGTCGTTATGACGGCAGCGTGACGTTTTCCGACCTGGTCATGCAGGCGCGCGAGATGGGCTATACCGAACCGGACCCGCGCGATGATTTAAGCGGTGTCGATGTTGCGCGTAAACTAGTCATCCTCGCGCGGGAAATGGGACATGCTCTTAGCCTTGAGCAAGTCGAAATCGAAAGTCTGGTGCCGGAGTTTCTGCAAGATTTGTCGCGCGACGAATTTTTTTCGCGAATCAGGGAAATGGATGCCAATATGCTGGAAAGATTCAACGCTGCCGAAAAGGAAAATAAAGTGCTACGCCACGTTGCCAGCCTGAATGCCAATGGCGAAGCGAAAGTTTCCGTGATGGCGCTGGATCGTTCGCATGCGATTGCCAGCCTGAAGCCGACCGACAATATCGTGCAGTTCACCACGCGTCGTTATCAAAATAATCCGCTGATTGTGCAGGGTCCGGGTGCAGGTCCGGAGGTGACGGCGGCCGGGGTTTATGCCGACGTATTAAGGGTTGCCGCACATCTGGGAGCGAAGTTGTGAGTATTTCCAGCGTTACCGCTTTTGCGCCGGCATCGGTCGGCAATGTCGGTGTGGGTTTCGACATTCTTGGCCACAGTATTGAAGGCGCCGGCGATACCGTCATCGTGCGGCCGATTGAAGCACCGGGAATTCGCGTCGTCGCCATTCGCGGCACGATGACGACGCTGCCATTGGAAACCGAAAACAATACGGCTGCTCGTGCATTGCGAGCCATGCGGGAAGATTTGAAACTGCCATTCGGTTTCGAAATCGAAATCGAAAAAGGCATTGCCCTGGGTTCCGGTATGGGCGGCTCGGCCGCCAGCGCCACTGCTGCCGTTGTTGCGGCAAACGAATTGCTCGGTTCGCCTTTATCACGCGAAGCACTCTATCGTTACGCGTTGGAAGGCGAAGCCGCGGCATCCGGCAGTTATCATGGAGATAATGTCGGACCACAATTGTTGGGCGGCCTGGTACTCGCCACGCAGGATTCGATTACCTCGATTCCGACCCCGGAAAATCTTTACTGTGCTTTGGTGCATCCACACTTCGTTCTGGAAACCCGCAAGGCGCGCGAAGCGCTGGTCGGCAATTACGCGTTGAAAGAATTCATCGGGCAAAGCGAAGGCCTCGCCTTGTTGTTGACCGGCTGTTTCAAATCCGATTTCTCGCTGATCCAGCGTGGCTTGAATGACATCCTGATTGAACCACGGCGTTCGCCGTTGATACCCGGTTTCGCGAATGTGAAAAAAGCCGCACTCGATAATGGCGCGATCGGTTCCAGTATTTCCGGCGCTGGTCCGAGCGTGTTTGCCTGGTGTCTTGGCGATGCAACTGCAAAAAATGCGGCACAACATATGCAGCAGGCATTTCTGGAAGCGGGCCTGGAAAGCGATATTTTCATTTCCAAAGTTGCCGGACCGCGTGCCGAGGTATTGTCATGCATTGCATAAGTACGCGCGGGAAATCACCTGGTGTTTCCGTCAGCGATGCCATCATTCAAGGCATTGCACCCGATGGTGGTTTGTATCTGCCAGAACGCATGCCAAATATTGATCGGCAACCGCTGCTGAACTGCGCAAGTTTCCAGGAAGCGGCATTGCAGGCGATATCGCCGTTTTTCGTAGACGATGTTTTGCAGAAAAAGTTACCCGGGATGATCGGGCGTGCATTCAATTTCCCCGCGCCGCTGAAAGAACTGGTATCGGAAAATGGTTTTCTGCTCGAACTTTTTCACGGGCCGACTTCAGCCTTCAAGGATGTCGGCGCGCGTTTTCTGGCGCAGTGTTTTGCTGCCGTTCCATCCGGGAAAATCCGAACCATTTTGGTGGCCACTTCCGGTGATACCGGCGGCGCCGTTGCTGCGGCATTTCATGGGCAGGAAAATGTGCGCGTTGTCGTGCTGTTTCCCGATGGCCGGGTATCGGCACGGCAGGCGCACCAGCTCAGTTGCTTTGGCGACAATGTATACAGCTATCGCGTACAAGGCAGTTTCGATGATTGCCAGCGTCTGGTGAAAGCTGCGTTTGCCGACAGGCAATTGTCGGAACAATTCGCGCTGACATCGGCAAACAGCATCAACCTTGGCCGTCTGTTGCCGCAGATGAGTTATTACGCCTGGGCTTCGGTGCAATACGCAAATTTGAATCGCGATAACGGCTTGCTGAACTTCATTATTCCTTCGGGCAATCTGGGCAATGCTTTTGCCGCCATATTGGCAAGATCCGCCGGGGCACCGATCGGCGATATTGCCTTGGCAACCAATGCCAATCATGTGCTCCCGGATTTTTTCGATACCGACGACTACACGCCGCGCGAAAGCATCGGTACGCTCGCCAATGCCATGGATGTCGGGGCACCGAGCAATCTGGAACGCCTGCGTTACCTGTTTCCCGACCACGACAGTATCCATCAGGCTATTTCGTTTGTTGAATCGGTCGGCGATGACGAAATTCGTGCTGCCATTCCGGCAACGCTCGAAAACAAATACGAAATCGTTTGCCCGCACACCGCCTGCGGCATGGTGGCCTTGCAGCGTATTCGCGAAACCGGCGATACGCGCGACTGGTGTGTTGTTGCGACGGCGCATCCTGCAAAATTCGAAACCGTGGTGGAGCCATTGATCCAGCAAAGCATCGAAGTGCCGGAAGCCTTGCGGGAATTACTGGAACGTCCTGCACATGCCGAAGCCTTGCAGCCAGAGTTGGACGAATTAAAAAGAGTGTTGAATCAGATTGCCTAAACTTTCGCCGTAGCACGGATGCAGCGCAGCGTAATCCGGGAATCCGGCTGCTGAGCAACCATCATCGAAAAACCAATAAAAATAATCGTCATCCCGTTGAAAAACGGGATCCAGAAGCGCAACAGCGCGATTCACTTGCAGCGTTTCGTATTCCCCAACTTCCGGGCCGCGTTTTTCAACGCGGTGACAAATTTTTATGTGGCCCCAACAAGCCGCACAATCTCCATCGCACCAAGGACAATCACCGGCTTACCCAAATCGCTCGATACTTCTGCACGGGCAAGCGGTGCCTCCATGCCCGGGAAATGGAATATCGCACCATCGTTTTCCAGTAACCGGAAAATGCCATTCCACAAGCGCATATCTTTAGCGAGTCGATCAAATGAAATGGTATGCACTTGCTCTTCATTCCCCGGCAAGAACTGCAGGAACAAATCGGAAGATTCTTCCGGCGCGTAGTTCAGCTGCCAATAATCTTCTTCCAGCTCCAGCAGTAATCCGGGAAAGGCCGCGCGAATCGATGGCAAGGAAATACCGGCGGGCATGCCGCCGTGAAATATCTGCAGATAAACCTGAAAGCTCATATTTCAACTGTCTGCATGGAAACCTGCTTGTTGGCATAAGTCACATGCTGCGTGCCGACTTCACGGAACCCGAAGCGCTGGTGAAAACGTCTGGAAACCTCGTTTGGCGGATCAATATCAAACTCGCAGGTGATGCGCGGAAAATTGTTTTCTTTCGCAAATGCGAATAAATCCTCGTATAGCCGATTGCCGAGTTTCTGCCCCTGGCAAACAAGGGAAACGACAACGCGATCAATATAGAGAAAACGGTCGTAATGGCAGCCAAACCAGAGGTAATTCTGGCTGTCGTAATTGGTGCCTTCATGAAACACCAACAGGAACGCAGCTACTTTGCCATCTTGTTCTATCACGCGATGATAGGCCGCTTGTTGATGAAGGCGTTCTAGTTTTTCCGCCGTCAACGGGCTCAGGAAATGCACCGACTCTTCGTTCAACTGGAGAATCGAGGTGAAATCGGCGGGAGTGGCATCACGGATAATCATGTTTAATTTTCTTGTCTTCAATTTTCCTGGGGCGGCTTATGAAATCCAGGCAGGCAGGCTGTCGGTAACTTTCCATTTGCCGTCGCTGTATTGCAGGCAAATGGTAAACCCGCTACCACATAGCCGGCCACAATTTGATCTTATATAGACAGTGGCATGGTCGGCATTTTTTGAATAGCCGGGAAGGCTGACACCCACAAGGCCTTTTGACCCCGGGAAGGAGCCATAAAATCCTTCCCAGCCTGCTGTCCGGTATTCTGGTTTGCTTGAAGAGTCAAAGTTGTGGTTTTCAAATGCCGTGATGATTACTTCTTCGCTCGCCAGTTTCAGGCCATTGCAGGCAACTGCCTGCGGAACAAGGTATGGCTTGGTGGCATGCGTGCTGCCGTAATAAGCAGGGCTTCGCTCGTACATGTCGAGCATGGCATCGGCGTAAGGACCTTTCAGGTTTGCATCGTCCGGGTGATCGCTGGCAGCGGTGCTTGATAAAACATAAAACGCATTTCCACTCGAACCACAATATCGCGATAGCGCGGCATTCAATACGGCCACATCATTTTTCAATCTTATGGCCGGTGTTGACCAATAAGGCGCATCGTCCGCATTGGCAATCGGTAAAATTGCATTGTCGACGTTTTGCGGATTATTTTTCAGATAGTGAAACGCAAAAATCAGCGTGCATCCTGCCAGTAATAAAATGCAGATCGATACTACGCGTGGCCAGTGAATTCGTTTTTTATTGGTTTGCATTTACTGGGTTTGCCAGAGAGCGATCCTGATGATCATCATAAATCAGAAACGGCTTTGCTCAACGTACGGGGTTATCGGCTTCTTCGCGATCCCATTCCAGGTTGTAACCCAGGCCGTAAACCGAAGAGACCGGGTCGATGCCGCCGTTTGCCTCGGCAATTTTGCGACGGAGATTTTTGACGTGACTGTCCACCGTGCGGTCACTCACGACGCGATGGTCGTTATAAAGTACATCGATTAGTTTTGTACGCGACAAGACATGGCCGGGACGATGCGCGAGCGCCTGCAATAAACGAAATTCCACCGGCGTCAATTCCAGTCTTTTGCCATTCACCCGCGCCTGCATGCGGTCAATATCCAGTTGCAGAGGTGAAGGCTTCATCTCATCGGCTGGCAAACGTGTGCGACGTAGAATTGCTTTCACCCTTGCCACTACCTCGCGCGGACTGAAGGGTTTGCAGATGTAATCATCGGCGCCCAGTTCCAGGCCCAGTAGTCGATCGATTTCTTCAACCCGCGCGGTAAGCATGATTACCGGTACCTGGCTGAAAGACCGCAGCTCTCGACAAACACTCAGGCCGTCCTGGCCGGGCAGCATCAAATCGAGCAATACCAGTGCCGGTGATTGCGCGCGGACATAGGCCGCCACATCATTGCCATTATCGAGGATGGCGATGCGATAACCGGCGGCCTGCAAATAATCCTGCAGCAAGGCAGCCAGTTTTGGCTCATCTTCAACCACCAGCAATGACAATGCTTCATTCATGTCATGCACCGCTTGCCGGTAATAAAACACGAATCCACAAACCGCCTTCTGCCGAAGCCTTTGCTTCAATACTGCCGCCATGGGCATTGACGATGTTGCGGCAAATCGACAGGCCAAGACCAGCGCCGCCGAATGCGCGGCTGCGGGATGGTTCGACACGATAAAGCCGGTCGAATACTTTTTCCATTGCATCCGATGGAACACCAGGCGCAGTATCGGCAACACTGATTTGCCAGAAATTACCCATGCGTGTCGCTTCCACTTTCACGCGGCCTGGCGCATCGGTGTAACGCAGGGAGTTACTGAGCAGGTTGCCGAATAATTGCAGCAGGCGCTGTCGATCGGCGCGCAGCGATATTGGCGATGTCGGCAGAACCAACTGCAGTTCAAGCCCGGCCTGTTGCATGGCGATTTTTTGGCCGGCAATTATTTCCTGCAACAACTCTGACAAATCAAGTGTTTCAAATCGGTACGACAAGGCGCCGGCATCGGATAACGCCAATTGATATAAATCATCCACCAGACCGGCAAGCCTGCCACACTCGGCTTGCAATGAAGCGAGGGTTTCCGGCCCGGGTTGGCGTACACCATCCTGCAAGGCTTGAATTTCACCGCGCAAAATACTCAGCGGCGTTCGCAATTCATGTGCAATATCGGCGCCCCATTGTCGACGCGCCTGCTGGCTTTTTTCCAATGCATTGGCCATCTGGTTGAAGTCGGTTGCCAGTTCACCAAGTTCGTCTTTGCGTGTTGATGCAATTCGTGTTGCGTAATCACCCGCAGCCAATGCGCGTGCACCTTTGCTCAGGGCGCGTATCGGTGCCAGCAGCCAGCGTGACAGAGCCCATGCCAGCGCAAGTGCACCGAGCAAGACCAGTAATGCGGCAATTGCTGCGTACTTGATTTGATTGTTGGCGAAGGTGGTGTCGATACCGCCGCGCAGACCCGGCATCGGTTGTAAAAGCAAAGTGCCGACAGTCTGGCCGTTGCTTTGAATTTTTATCGATGGCGAGTCTTTTGCAACCTCGGGATTACCGTTGACCCTTTCGCCTTTGGCATCCAGCAACAAAACTCGTTCAAGCAAATTCAAGGGGCCTGCAGGTCGGCGCGGCGGGCGTGGGCCATCGGCAGCGCGTCTTGGTGGTGGCGGTCGAAAGTCGCCTTCGTCGCGATGCGGAAGTGGACCAAATGGATCATCGGCACGCCGTGGCGGTGGCCGAAAATTTTCAGCATCGACATTTTGTTCCTGGGCAAGCCCGAGTGCGCGCATCAAGTCGCGTTCATTGCCCTGGGCAAATTGCCAGTTGCCATGGAGTGCATATTCTTCACCGAGGCGGCGTGCCGGTTCTTCCAGACGTTCAAGACTGAGTCGATTGAGATAATCCAGAAATCCGCGCCGGAAATTATTTTGCTGCAGCAGGGCGAACGCCAGCAACGCCAGAATGCTCAGTGCGGCGAAAGCAATGTAGAGGCGGTGCCACAAACGAAGACGCATCCGGCAATCCCGATAAAAACGTGCACGGCTACTTTATCGCATTCGCTCCCCGACAGAAGTGCGCGGCCTTTTTCTCCATCGAATCTCCACAATCCCTGCATTCTGTTTGCTTATTCGCTGGCTACGCTGCAAGTGTCGGAATTTCCCGCAGCTATCAAGGAAGCAAGCCATGAAACGATCATTGCCACGCAAATTATTATTGGCCGTGTTGTTATCCGCGGCCGTGCTTGCGCAAGCACAAAATCAGGGGCCACCCAATGGCGGCCAAAGGCCACCCGGCAATAGAAGCCAAATGAATGATGCGGGTGGTGGTGCAGACTGCCGCCGCGGCCCGCCGATGGAAGAACTGGCAAGCGCCTTGGGTTTGCAGGCCAGCCAGCGCGAGCCTTTGGCGAACTTGCTAAAACAACGCCACGAAGCCATGCGTCGCTCGCATGACGAGGCTGGAAAAAAAGCCGACGCCATCGCTGCACAATCGAATGCACAAATTGCCAAGCTGCTTTCACCTGCACAAATGGGCAAATTCCAGGAGTGGGAAAAAACCCATCGTCCGCCACCGCCGCCACGAGAAGGTCAGGGTATGGGCGGCGGGCAAGGTCGTGGTGGTCCACCGCAACAAGGTGGTGGTGGCGAAAGACGCGGCCCGCCTCAGCAGGGAGGTGGCGGCGAAAATCGCGGCGGACCACAACAGCATGGTGAAATGCGCTGCCCGCCACCACCGCGCGATGACGGTCCGCCACCGGAGGATGATCGTCGCGGAGGCCAGCCATGAATACGCTCGGCAAATTTGTTGGTTTCAGCGCGCTGACTTTGACGATATTTGCTGCATTGAATTTACCCGTGCAAGCCGTCACGCCGACGGCCAAACGCATCGCCTTGCGGCATCGGCCAAATCCGCAGGCGGTATTGAAAACATTTCCGGTTTCCGGTTTCGGTGCGCCACTGGAAGGTTTGAGTGCGGAGCAAATCAGTGCCTTCGCGACGGGCCTGGATGAATTTACCAATGTTGAAAATCCGCAAGGTGGTCTCGGCCCGATTTTCAATCGGGCATCCTGTGTTGCCTGTCATGCGGCACCGGCCATAGGTGGAGGATCGGCAATCAACGTGACGCGTTTTGGCCGCACGACCGATGGTCATTTCGATGCATTGACGGCAGCGGGCGGTTCATTGCTGCAGGTGAATGCCATCAATCCGGGCGCAGTGGAGTTGGTGCCCGCGGCTGCCAATACCGTGGCGCGCCGTCAATCTACGCCCTTGTTTGGTTTGGGTTTGATCGAAGCGATTCCCGACGATGTCATTTTGGCCAATGCTGCCCGTCAAAATGCACTCGGGCTCAATGGTTTGCCGGCGATGGTGGATGATGTTGTCAGCGGAAAACCGCGTGTTGGCCGTTTTGGCTGGAAAGCACAACAAGCTACGCTGCTGGCTTTTTCAGGCGATGCGTACCTCAATGAAATGGGCATCACCAATCGTTTTTTTCCATTGGAAAATGCACCCAATGGCGATACGGGCAAACTGGCACGCTTCGATCGCGTAAGTGATCCCGAAGACAGTGTGGACCCTGTTACCGGAAAAGGCGATATTGATGTAGTCGCCGATTTCATGCGCCTCCTTGCGCCGCCACCGTCATTGCCATTGAGCACATCGGCACGCAGCGGTGCGAGCTTATTCAAGCAGGCAGGATGTTCCGGCTGTCATCAACCGCAAATGCAAACCGGTCCAAGCCAGACACCTGCATTGAATAATGTGCTGGTGTATTTGTATTCCGATTTATTGCTGCACGATATGGGCCAGCTTGGCGATGGCATCGAACAAGGCATGGCACATGGCAATGAAATGAAAACGGCACCGCTATGGGGCTTGCGTGCCAGTGCACCGTATATGCATGACGGACGCGCACCAGGCATCGATGAAGCCATTCAGGCGCACGATGGCGAAGCGGCAAAAGCGCGTGCTGCCTATTTGAAGTTCAGCAATAGCCAGCGAAAACAATTGCTGGAATTTCTTGCTTCGATCTGACGCGGAAATAGATGCAAACCATCCGGTGCTTCGCGCCGGGTGGTTTTATGCACTGACACCAAACAAAGCGCCAACTCCGGTGGTCAATGCCATTGCCAACGCTCCCCAGAATGTGACGCGCCATGTGGCAACCAACACATTGGCGCCGCCGGCGCGTGCGGCAAGCGCTCCCAAAAAGGCAAGAAAAAAAAGTGAGGAAATCGCCACCGCCCACATCAATATCGATGTCGGTACCAGCATCACCACCACCAATGGCAATAGCGCGCCGACGGCAAAAGTACAGGCCGATGCAAGCGCGGCCTGAATGGGGTTGGCGCTCAGTAATTCCGAAATACCCAGCTCGTCGCGTGCATGTGCGCCGAGCGCGTCGTGTACCATCAATTGTGTGGCCACCTCTGCGGCCAGTGCCTTGTCCAGGCCACGTCCCATGTAGATATGCGTGAGTTCGTCATGTTCATGCACCGGATCTGTTGCCAGTTCATTCCGCTCGCGATCCAGGTCGGCATTTTCGGTATCGGCCTGCGAACTTACCGACACATATTCACCCGCTGCCATCGACATCGAGCCTGCCATTAATCCGGCAACGCCGGCGACCAGAATACTGCCGGATGTGGCACCGGCTGCCGTCACGCCAAGCACCAGGCTTGCGGTCGACACAATCCCGTCATTTGCACCAAGAACGGCTGCACGCAGCCAGCCGATGCGATGTGTTTTGTGTCGTTCGATATGTCGCATTTCGGTTTTCTCTTTTCGATGGCAGCTACTGATATTAGCCCGATTTCGGCCTGCGGGTGTTGAATCCGGCAAGTTTGTACAAAGGACAAAACGAGATGACGGAAGTGGCTACAAATACCAGTGCGACAACCATCAGTACGATGCCGGGGAATCCGGAAACAGTGCCGCTTAGATAAAGAAAGCCAAGCAAGGCTGCAAAGCCGATACGCAAGCTGCGATCAAGATTGGACATGTTGGGGGTCATGGGTATTCTCCGTCTGGATGTGAGATCAATATGTCACGGCACCAGTGATGTGCATTGATCTGAATCAAACCGGGCACATGAACGAGAATTTCTTCGTATCCACACGTTGTGATTTAGAATGCCGACATAAACCTTGCGGAGATTGCGATGAAGTTGTTGGTCCGGTTCAGTATTTTGATTGTGTTTTGCGTGTTGGTTTCCTGCAGTTCGCTTGGCGTGTTCGGTCCGAAAGAAACCAGTTATGGCAGTGCGCAATTGCAGAAGCATTTGAGTAAACGCTTTCCGCACGATTGGTCGGGCCTGGGTTTGATGAATGTTCGTTTGAGTTCACCGCTGGTGGAAATTCCGGAAAGCGGCAACCTGGTACATCTCACTCTCGATGTGGCTGCCGGTCTGGGCAATAGCCGCCCACAAGTACTCGGCCGCATTACACTTGAAAGCGATTTGCGTTTTGATAGAACCGATCAGGTGGTGTATCTCGATCATCCGCGTCTGCTTGCCGGCAATTTGAATGGTGTTGGCGCGCTGGGCAAGGACAGCAACAAGATGGCTACGCTATTGCTGGGTGAAATTGCGGCACATATGCCGATTTATCGTGCCGATGATGCCTATACCGATGGCTTTGGTCGCGAATGGAAGCTCGATGATGCGCATGTCCATAACGGAAAATTGCGGGTAAGGATGATTCGCGCCGGAAACTGAATTTTTCGGCGGCATTTGCAGACCATATCGATAAACTCTGCCATGACGGAGCCTTCACTTGGTTGCCGTGGTGCGGGGTTGAAGCAAAAGCAAGCGGCAAAAAGCTGTTTCCAACGGCCAGCAGCCCGGCTGAAAGGCATCGTTTCAAGCGCATTTTTCATGTAACTGCATATTCATCTTTTTAGTCAGACTGATACCTGATTAAACGACAACGGCAAATGCCCCGGGCAAGTGCCGGAAACACAAATGCCCGGTGGTATGTTTAGTGGACATTGTTTCTAAAGCGCGGGCAAAACCCGTAAACTAAAGCCCAGCCGATTCGCCACGAGAACCCTATGCCTGTCCTGCGTTTTGATGGTGTCAGCAAAACCTATGCCGGACCGCATAATGCCTTGAGCGATATCAGTTTTGCGGTCAATGCCGGCGAGATGCTATTCGTGACCGGGCACTCCGGTGCAGGTAAAAGCACTTTGCTGAAATTGAGTCATCTCAGCGAACGCGCCACTCGCGGTACCGTGTTGGTGAACGACAGAAATCTGGCGAAAGTGCGTGGCCGGCAAGTGGCATTTCATCGCAGGCAGGTTGGCGTGGTGCACCAGGATCATCATTTGCTGATGGATAGAAGCGTTTTTGACAATGTCGCGCTGCCGTTGCTGATTGAAGGCGTGCCATCGAAAGAAATCGGCAAGCGCGTCCGCATGACCCTGGAAAAAGTCAGTCTGGCCTCGAAAGAAAAAACGCGCCCGAGTGAATTGTCCTCCGGCGAACAACAACGCGTCGGCATTGCACGCGCACTGATCGCGCAACCACTTTTATTATTGGCCGACGAACCCACCGGCAATCTGGATCCTTCGCTGGCGGCGGAAATCATGGGCTTGCTGGCAAGTTTGTCGGCGCAGGGCAGCAGCGTGATTATCGCCAGCCATGATTTGGCCTTGGTCAAACGCATGCGTAAACGCGTGCTGGTGCTTAGCCAGGGCAAACTGATGGACGATATCGCGCCCGAGGAGTTGGCCCCATGACAACGACGCGAACCAACAACAGCAACTTCGGCGCGCGCTTGAATGCCTGGCGCGACCAACATGTTTATTCATTGCTTTCCAGTTTGGGCCGGATCGTTTCCAAGCCGTTTTCGACCCTGATGATTGTCGGGGTGATGGCAATTGCGATGGCGTTGCCGCTGGCTTTGGGCATGGTCTTGATGAATGTTCAAAGGGTGTCGGGCACCGTACAGGCCGCGCGCGAAATGAGCGTGTTTTTGAAGCCCGCAATTACGCTTGAACAGGCCAATGCCCTGGCAGCCAAAGTCGCTGCACGCGGCGATGTCGAAAAAGTGACCGTCGTCAGCCCTGATGAAGGCCTGGCCGAATTTCGCAAACTTAGCGATTTGGCCAACAGCATTGATCTGCTTGGCAGCAATCCCTTGCCAAGTGTTCTGAAAATTCGCCCCAGGGACGATGGCATGGTGTTGGCCCAAGACCTGCAAAAATGGCCCGAAGCCGATGTCGTCCAGCACGATGGTCAATGGCGCCAGCGCCTGAATGCATGGCTGAGTCTTGGCGAGCGCATGTTGAAGATTCTGAGCATTCTGTTTGGCGTTGGCGTACTGCTGGTGGTGGGCAATACCGTGCGGCTGGACATCGGTACCCGCCGCGCAGAGATCGCCGTCATGCAGCAACTCGGTGCTACCGATGGCTTTATTCGCCGTCCGTTTTTATATCTGGGTTTTTGGTATGGCCTGGCCGCAGGCGCGCTGGCTCTGGGTTTGTCGCTGTTTGCCGGTCTGGCCATGGATGAACGTTTGCGTCCCTTGTTGGCAAGCTACGACAGTCGGTTTACCCTGCAAGGCCCTGATTTGGCAATGGTGCTAGGCTTGCTGGCCGGCAGTGCCATACTGGGCTGGATGGGCGCATGGCTCGCCAGCGGCCATCATCTCAGGCAAACTCGGCCTACGGATTTGTAAACAAGACCATATGAATACACCAAGTTTCAAAATGTTCGATACCTCAACGCCACGCATCATGGTGGTGGATGGGTCAAAGGTTGTCCGCAAAATGATTGAAGGTGTTTTGCGGCAACAATTGCCGGACGTTGAATTCATTGGTTGTGAAACGGCCGAAGAGGCCAAGACGGCCTTGCAAAGCGGCAGCGTCAATCTGGTGACGATGGCGCTGCGCTTGCCCGACATGGATGGCCTGGAACTGGCCAAATATATTCGCGAACACACACCGCAAGCCTATATCCCGATTATCGTGGTTTCCGGCGATGTGCAGGAACGTCTGGAAACACGTTCGATTACCGATGATGTGACCGATTATTTCGACAAGTCATTGGGCTTTGGTGCGCTGGCTGCTTTCATCAAGGGTTATGTTGCACCGGAATCGGAAGCAGGTTGCGAAGTGTTGTATGTCGAAGACAGCCGCGTCGTGGCCATGGCTACCCGTCGCATGCTGGAAAAACACGGTTTGAAAGTCGTGCACGCCACCTGTGTCGAAGACGCGCTCGCCCATCTCGAAACCATGATGGCGCAGGGCAAAATTCCCGGTCCCGATATCGTGTTGACCGATGTTTACCTGAAAGGTGATTTAACCGGCAAGGATTTGTTGCAAAGCATTCGCAACCAATTCGGTTATCCGAAAGGCTTGCTGCCGGCGCTGGTAATGACCGGCGATGCCAACCTGGCCAATCAAACCGATTTACTGCGTGCCGGCGCCAATGATCTGGTTCAAAAACCGATTGAAGAGCGTTTACTGGTTACCAAATTATTATTCCAGCTGCGGGTCGGCAGACAAATGCGCGAGAAGATGCAGAAGAAATAAACCTGCACGTTTTCCGGCAAACACCCATTAATGTCCGAAGCCAACATCCAGCTCGAAAATTCGTGGAAATCGCGCGTTGGAGATTATCTGCAACGCCCCGATATGCGGGCATTGTCGGAATTCCTGCGTAGCGAAAAAGCCAAAGGCAAAAAGATATATCCGCGCGGTGTGGATATTTTCAATGCACTAAATACGACGCCGTTTGAAGAAGTCAAAGTCGTGATCCTTGGACAGGATCCGTATCATGGTCCGGGCCAGGCACATGGTTTGTGCTTTTCGGTTTTGCCGGGTGTGGATATTCCGCCTTCGCTGAGAAATATATATACCGAAATTGAACGCGATTGCGGAATTGCCAAGCCGAATCATGGTTGCCTGATACATTGGGCGCGGCAGGGCGTGCTACTACTCAATGCCGTGCTGACAGTCGAAGATGGCAAGCCAGGTGCCCACCAAAACAAAGGCTGGGAAGGCTTTACCGACCATGTTGTCGGGCAATTGAACGCCGAGCGCGAAGGCCTGGTCTTCATGCTCTGGGGAAGCTATGCGCAGGCGAAAGGCCGCGTGATTGATTCACGCAAACATTGCGTTTTGCGTGCCCCGCATCCATCGCCACTTTCTGCCTATCGCGGCTTCATGGGCTGCGGACATTTTTCTGCCGCCAATCGATGGCTGGTCGGCGGACAGAAAACCGCGATTGATTGGTCGGTGCCGGATATCGAGTAGTTAGAGTCCAATGAGAACCCTTGTAGCCCTTTTCTTTATCCTTGCCTGCTCCGCGTGCAATACAACTCCATACGTTCGTTCTTTAAACGGCTCGCCTGGCTATTACGAGACACAATATTCTCCTGCAAGGTGGCACATTACTTATCAGCCAACCAAACGATATTTGTCTTATGCGCGTGCGCAGGAAGTTAACAAACAGACGGTTGATCTTGCTGCAAAACGTGCCGCTGAAGTATGCAAAGGTGACTACAAAAAAATCGAGCCCGACAAATCAATCATCGACAACACTGTGGTTACAGACATGGGTAGAATTGCTCCGAGACGCATGCAACCGCGCGGTACTGAAATTTGGATCGAGTGTGTGCTCTAACTACGCAATCAAGACGACCTCCGTGAAGTACCTGTTTTTAAATTTTGTATACGGTGCGTCGGCACCTCCGTGATTATAGGGAGTAACAGGGTGTCTCCAATAACTTGCCAAGTTTGCGGGCAAACTCATCCACTCGATGAGATCGAAGGATCGTTTACGCTTCCTGACGTCGTGGCCAATATCAGTCGTATTGCGCGCCTCGTAAGAGTTAAGTCTGATCGCAATTTCTGTATTTTGGATAATAAAACTTTTTTTGTACGTTGCCTGCTGCCCATTCCGCTTCATGAAAGTAGCGACAATTACTGCTGGGGAGTTTGGGTGCAGCTAAGCGAGGATTTATTTAAACGCGCAAAACATAGCTGGAGTTCGCGCGATAGAGAACATGAGGCTCCGCTTGATGGAGTTCTTGCCAACAATATTCTGCTCTACGAATTGGGAACCTTGAACTTGCCGGTCCAAATCAAACACAGCCCGCCTGGCATAGCCCCCACCATACGCATCTTGAGCCTTTCACATCCACTGGCCATAGAACAAGAAAATGGCGTATCAGTGGCGCGAGCAATGGAGTACAACCATTTTGTCCTGCATCGTCACGTCTGACTACACACTCGAGGTGTCCCCCGTGAAGCACCTGTTTTCAAGCTTCACATCCGGTGTGTTGGTGCCTTGTTTTGGTTGTTAAGCCTATATCGAGAAACCCGTATCCGATTCTTTTTTCCCCATGTATATCTTCTAGCATGCGAGCTTCATCGACGCTTACGATGCACTCCGTCAAAGCCGGCTGTATGGTTTCCGCTACCGCACCGATCATGCGAAGTATGAAACCTTGTGCGCGGCATTGGAGCAACGCGTGTCGGCAGAGATATTGGCTGCAGCGCTTGAGAAGCCTTTCGACAAAATCCCTGACAACACTGCGCTTTATATTCTTCGCCTAACACCGCAGGGTCGCGACGTATTGCTGCCAGCGCTTCTCGAAGAAGCTTTGGCACTGGGATTTTCCGTCCTGGATGACCATCAAGGTTTATGCTATTGCCGGGCGGGCATATGGTCCAGTGATGGCTTGCACCCGGCTCCAGGCATGGCCTGACAACGCAATCAAGGTGGCTTGCGTGAAGTACTTTTTCAAGCTTTACATTGGATGAGTTGCCGCCTTCGTACTTGTGAGGTGTGAAATGAATGATTGGAGCAGTCCACTATGAATATCTTTGTTTTGGCGCTTGCCTCTGGAATGTTGAGTTGCGCTTTCGCTGCGGTGTTGGCAATTCGCTTGAAAAAGACCGACCCCGGGCTTCATGCCGAAGTAGATGGGCCAACCGGTTTTGAAAGAATGCCGTTCTGGGTTTTGCATTTTTCAAGTCCTGCCAGGTTTCGTAGCATTTCGGCAGGGCTCAGAATCTTGGCCCTGGCTTCCATGGCAGGTCTGGTATTGAGTGTCGCTTTACTGGCAGTTTTTGTAATACGCGTCGCATCAGAAAGCGGGAACTAATGGCAGCCACGCCTTGCTGCGCAATCATGGTGCGCACCATGGAAATACTGTATTAGATTTTGCATGCGGTGCATCGGCATCGAATTTTGACTGTTAGTTTGCATGGAGCTCTTCGATGAACCTAAATCAGATAACTCTTCCTGCGTTGGACATCGGGCAATCGTCTGCTTTTTATCGAGCAATGGGTTTTGTGCAAATCGTAAATTCACCACACTACGCGCGATTTGAGTGCCCGGATGGTGAATCGACTTTTTCCATTCATCTCGTCGAGGGACCCTGTGCGAATACCGGGGTTGTCGTTTACTTCGAGTGCGCCGATGTTGATTCGCGAGTTGCTCAACTCATCGACAAGGGGCTGGAGTTCAGCAAGCTTCCCACGGATGAGCCTTGGTTGTGGCGTGAGGCACGGCTTAAAGATCCTTATGGCAATGTCCTATGCCTGTTCCGGGCTGGCGAGAACCGCAAGAATCCACCTTGGCGGCTTGGTACGACCTGACTACGCAATCAAGGTTCCTCCCCGCAAGTACCGGTTTCAAGTTTCACATCGAGCGCATCGAACTTTTGTTTTGCTTCTCAGGTTTCGTTAAGGATTGCCAGAAGGCAATTCATATGCACTAAGTTGGGTGTCAAATAGCACATCACAGACTACCGGGCATAACACAGAATGATTTGACCCGGCGGAGAATATGGCAATGTCGTTCAATATCAAAAATGTCTTCAAGCGCGATTACGAGTATTACGAAGGTGTCCGCAGAATCAATATCTATCTCATGCGGCTTCTTTATGTATTAATGTTTTTCATGCTGGGACATACCACATGGACAGAAATATTCACCCATGAAGGTCCATGGGATCCCAATAAAGCCGTCGCCTGGTCTGTATGGACGGCATTCGCTACGCTCGCGGGCCTGGGAATTTTACATCCCCTGAAAATGCTGCCGATTCTGTTGCTTGAAATTTTTTATAAGGTTCTGTGGCTTATTCTGGTCGCTTATCCACTCTGGTCAAAAGGCGGCCTGGCGGGCTCGACGGCGGAAGGTATCACCATGGTGTTTTTTCCGGTAATTTTAGTCATCTTCATAATACCGTGGGGATATGTGTACAAGAATTACATACTCTTTGGTCGTAAAGCCTGACCGCTCAATCAAATTAAGCCGCCGATATCAAGCTTCACGTCCGGTGCACCGGCACCTTTTTTGTTGTCGGAGCCGAGGAAAACCCATGCATAGAATAATTTATCGTTTAAGCTTTTTACTCCTGCTGGCAAACACTGGCCCGGTTTTCGCAAGTGACTGTGAAAAGAGTTCTACCAACATGGCCGAAATTCGGTCCTGTGTTGCCGATGGTGACGAGCAGGAATTAAACGCGACGTACAAAACAACCCTGGCTTATGTACGCAAACGAGATCCAAAATCCGCCGAGCTTTTAATTGCTGCCCAGAAAAGCTGGGAGAAATTTGCTGCCGATTCATGTAATTACGCAGTTGCGGCAAGACAGACTGACCGAATGGAAAATGACGCTCGACTGCTGTGTTGGCAGTCCTTTCGGGATGCGCGGATCAAGATACTAAAGGCTTACCGTCAGCAGTTTGGTAAATCGGAATAAGTTGAAGAATGCCGCTATATGAAATCCTCATGACGGTCGCAGGTATACTGTGCAAATAGCAATCAACAGTTTTATCCCGGGTTAGGCCCTGGAAAATGGAAACAGAGCCAATCGATCCCCAGCAGGAAAAGCGCAGGCTTCGTGCAGCTGCCGAGGGAATGCGCAGCAAGCAGCTCTACGCAAAACGCGGAGTCATGATGGCTGGTCTTATCGCAGCATCGTCATTTCAAATGAAGCAAATGCTGCCGGCTCCGCCGAGAATGGGTTTAATTTGCCTGGCATTGATACTTCCCGTGATTTCAGCCATACCATTCCTGCGTAGCCTTTGCCCGCAATGCAAAAGGCAATATCATTCTTTTATGTCAATATTCCAATCGCCTGAAAATTCCCTGTCGTGTAAATCTTGCGGTTTCCACATAGATAAACACATCACCAGATACTAGGCGTCAGCACCAGGGTGTCGAATTCCGGGCATCTGGCAAAATTACGTCAAACACACTTCGCAAAATGGACCTTTAATCATGAAACACAATGTAACCATAAGCCTGCTTTTGATTCTCGCATTTTGCACGCCGACTATTCATGCCGAAGAAAGCCCGGGAGCTCCCGAGACCAATGGCGAGTTCACGGCAAAAATGCCGATAAAATTATCCAGGACGATGGTGGCTTATTGCGTTGTTGCCATGCCGGAGCTGAAAGACAATCTGGAGCAGGAGCTTTCCTCGTTCGATGAAAAATTCGAGGAGGCGATTAAACCTGCCATGGAAAGACTGGCCTCTGATCCGGGTTTTTCCGCTCCGGTTACTCCTGAAACGCGCGAGCAATTTGAGCAGATCAACGAGCGCATGCTTGCCGAAGTGAAGAAAGCCGACCCCAATGTTTATTGCCCCGGTATTTTAAAAAGAATGCACAATGCAACGGTCGAGGAGTTGCGCAGTTCCGTTGATGCAGCTTTGGCACAGTATCAATCGACATCGAAGTGACCGGAAAAAAATCAGCTGCTCCTTTTGTAGCTTGTGCGAAATCACGTTTCAGGGAACATTATGCGTATTTTACTTTTGTCGGTTTTGTTAGCCTTTGCTTTCAGCCCCGGGGCGATGGCTACCGATCAGTCTGTGGCGGAGCGCGTGTCGCATTTTGACGAGGCGATACAAACTTTCACCCTGACGTGTATGGCGCACTTTTTCAATAAAGAGGACTTGCATGCGAAATACGATCATCATCCCGACAAAGCGGTGACCTATACGCAGCAACAGGCGCAAGCCTTCCTGCGTGGTGCAAAAGGTTCTGCATGGGGCATTCGGGGAAAGGCATCAAACTATGTCGTGCTGCTGACTGAAAGCGGCATTTGCTCGGTGAGTGCACAAAAAGCCGGGCCAGCGGTTTCGAGGGATTTCGACGAGTTTCTTAAAATCTTCTTCGATAACACGGCACTGGTTCCCGTTAGTCCCGAGATTGCCGGCCCGAACAATGATCTTGTGAAGTCGAAAGGATATCGTCTGTCGGTCAAGGGCAAAGTGCTGCCGCCGGTTTTTTCCATCGTGGAATCCCGCGATCCTAATCTGAATTTTGCGGCGCTGGTTTCGATTTATTTTCCGCTGGAAACCAGTCAAGCCAAAAAGTCCGCGGCGAAATAAATTCCGTACGCAAGCTTAATTCCGTATCAAAATCCGTAACGCATGAAACCGCCATCGACCGAAATACATTCGCCGGTGATGTAACTGGAAGCGGGCATGCATAAAAAAGCAACGGCAGCGGCGACTTCTTCGGGTTCACCGATGCGGCCCATGGGGGTACGTTCGATCACTTCATCAAAATAATCCGGAACCGCCAATACGTCTGAAGTACGGCGTGTGCGGATATACCAGGGGGCTACCGAGTTAACCCGGATGCCGTCGCTGGCCCATTCGCAAGCCAGGTTTTTTGTGAGTTGATGCAAGGCCGCTTTGCTTGATCCATACGGCGATCCAGTGCGGACGTGGGTCAGTCCCGATACCGATCCGACATTGACGATGCTGGAATTGGCATGCAGTTTCAACAAGGGGTAGGCAAAACGCGACAGCTCGAATGCAGAGAAGATATTGGTTTCGAAAATGCTGCGCCATTCTTCATCGTTGTAATCCATGGTGGCTTTGCGAATATTGTGGCCGGCGTTATTGACCAGAATTTGCAGGCCGTCGTGCAAATCCTCGACCCAGTCAAACACTTCCTGGCGTTGCTCGGCATCGCTGACATCGGCAGCAAGATGACGAATCGACCGAGCCGGAAATTCTTCCTGCAATTCATCGGCACAGGTTTGCAAAATGGCAGGGTCTCGTGCGACCAGCAATACATCGGCGCCCAGACCCAGCAATTCCGAAGCAATGGCACGGCCAATGCCTGCACTGGCGCCGGTAATCAATGCCACTTGCCCATCCACACGCCAACGTGTATTCATCTCGCACCTCATGATCATTCAGCGTAGCATAGCCGAGCACATTGCCTGGAAAAACACCCGGCTGGCTTTTTCGAAATCCTGATGGAGAAATCGTATGCGTCTTCCATTGTTATTGCTATGTTTAACGCTTGGCGCTTGTACGGCAACGCCAGAACCCGCGGCGACAGCAGCAGGCCCTGCACCTGAAAAAGAACAAAACACCGAAATGCGCGATGCCATTCAGGCGCCGATTGAAAAAGCCAAAAAAGTGGAAGATCAGGTGCTTGATGGTGCCGATAAGGAAAGCAAGGATATCGAAGCTGCCGGCGGCTGATTTTTCCGGCGCGATGTCAAATTTTAAAATCCGAAATTTAAAAACCAAATTTTCGCATGTAAATAAATCCGGATGAAGTGACAGGATTTAACAACTGGCAGTGACTTCCTGCATATGGTGTTTAATCGATGCGGGACTAAGATGCAGCCACGACAAGAAAGATCTCAAGATCCGGGGCGCATCATGCACGCATCCACACAGGCGTTTCGCACTGCGCTTTTCATGGCGATCAGTACATTATTTTCCCAGGCAAGCATGGCTGCCAGTATCACGGTGGACGGAAAAATTTCGGAAGCCGAATGGGCTGGCGCTCAGCACATAAGCGATTTCAAATTAGTGCAGCCGCTGACGGGTGCAGACACGCCTTATCCGACGGAAGCCTGGGTGTTATCGACGCCGGAAGGCCTGGCGGTGGCATTCCGGAATACCCAGCCCGCATCCGTGCCGCGCACACGCGCACGTACGCGTCGTGATGGCGATGCTGCCGTAGATCGGGTAAACCTCATGGTCGATTACGATGGCAATGGCGGCACCGGATACAACTTCACGCTGAATCTTACCAATGGCATCCAGGATGCCGTGATCAGCAATGAAAACAATTTCAGCAACGACTGGGACGGTAACTGGAAACATGCCGTCAGCGAAGAAGGCGACACCTGGTCGGCGGAAATGCTGATTCCCTGGTACATCGCGCCAATGCAAAAAGCCGATGGTGACAAGCGCACGATTGCCATTTATCTCGATCGAGTGATTGGAAGCACGGGTGAGCGCATGGCCTGGCCCGCTGCAAGCTATACGCGGCCACGGTTTTTATCGGACTTCAATAAAATCGAAATTCCGCAGTACAGCCAATCGCTGCTGGCAATAACGCCTTATGTTGTCGGCGTTGCCGATCGTGTCAACGGCGATACGACATACGATGCCGGCGCCGATATTTACTGGAAACCCAATTCGCGTTTCCAGTTGACGGCAACCTTGAATCCGGATTTCGGCCAGGTAGAAAGCGATCAGCTGGTCGTGAATTTCGACGCAGTGGAAACTTTCTTCAGCGACAAGCGCCCGTTCTTCACCGAAAACCAGAGCCTGTTCGATATCAATTTTGGCGCCGGCAATAGCAGCCTGATTTATACCCGGCGTGTAGGCGGGGAAGCCGATGATGGCAGCGGGGCGGGCGATGTTACCGCGGCGGTAAAGCTCAATGGCAGTTTTGGCGAATTGAATTATGGTGTCTTCGCTGCATCGGAAGCCGATGATGTGGGCCGTGATTTCTATGCCCTGCGTTTGACGCAGGATTTCGGCAAGCAGGATTTCGGTTTCATGGCGACGCAGGTTGACCGGCCCTATCTGGATCGCGTCGCCAATGTTTATTCCATCGATCATCACTGGAAACCCACCGACAAGTGGAATGTCGTTACCCAGTTTGTTGCCTCCGATATCGTTCAAAACGGCGTTGGCTCGCAAGATACCGGCATGCAAATCCGCATCAACCAGGAGTTGAAGGAAAACTGGCGGCAAAGCCTGTATTTCGTGCATCTTGGTGCCGATTTGCAGTTGAACGATTTTGGCTACCTTGATCGCAACAGTTTCAACTATCTGCGTTACGAGATGCGCCATCGCGTGACGGATTTACCGGCAAGTTCGAGTTACCGGTCGCAAGATTGGGGCTACGCCACCTCGATGCGTTACAACGACAGCGGCGACCGCCTGTTTGGTGCCGCACAGATATCGCGTTCCAGTGAAACCCGTGTTGGTGGCAGTGAGTATTTCGAAGTCACCGCGTTGACAAACGGCGTGAACGACCTGATTACGCGTGGCAATGGCAATGTCAAAATACCGCTGAGGCTTTTTGCATTCTATGAACACTACACGCCTAGAAAGGGCAGTTGGGAGTTTTACTGGAACGGCCGCATTGCCCAGACTGGACTGGAAAATATCGATCACTCGGAAGTCGAGCTCAATTGGCAACCAACGTATTACGTCAGCGATGCCATGAGTTTCTATGTGGGACTGGATGCGGACTACAAGCCTGATTGGCTACTGTGGCAGCACGACAATTTATTGGGCAGTTTCGAGTCAAAAAGCATCAGTGTCAGTGCCGGTATGCAATGGTTGATCGGTGCCAAACAGGAGTTGCGCGTCAAGCTGGAAACCATTGCGCTGGATGCCAAACTCAAACAGGCATGGCGAGTCGATAGCCTGGGTAATGCGATCGCCACCAACGATGCCATTTCGGATTTCAATCTGAACAATATGGGTTTCCAGATTCGCTACCGTTATGAACTGGCGCCTTTGTCGGATTTGTATGTGGTGTATAGCCGCGGCGGTTTTGGTTTTCAGGAAAACAATCCGCGCGATGTATTTGGCTTGTGGAGCGATGCGTTCTCGTTGCGCGATACCGAGCAGTTTCTGGTGAAATTGAGTTACCGGTTCAGCATTTAATGTGTCGGATAACCCCGGCGCTCAATGCTCTTCGAAGCGATAGTCAAACAAGGCGATGTCTCTGGCGAATCGGTCGGCAACCAATTGCCGGGTCTTCGCGTTGTACCATTGACTGTAATGCGTATGCCGGCTTTGATTGAGCTTTGGCAAACTTGCCGATGCCAGGCCCAGCCTGTTGAATATGTGTGCCGCATCGGAGTTCAGATTTTCAAAACGCCCGACGAAATCGACGACGATATTCCCGGAGGCATCGGTCAGATAATCGGCCTGATTGAACACGAAACTTTTATTGCAACCAAGATCGAAAACGGTGGCAGTGCAGTTTTCAAGGAAGCTTTCAAAATCATGCGAGTTATTGATGGCATAGTTCCATAACTCGCTGCGGAAGGGGTTTTTCCGGAAGCGTTTGAAAAAAGAAAGATTTTTCTTCGCCCCGTCAATCATGGCGTACCAGGACACCATGCGGTCCCAGGGGTTGCGTACGAAGGCAAAAGAAAAATGTTCTTGCCAGACGCGCAGATCCATTTCGGCCAGGCCATCCAGGGCGCGCCCGTGTCTGCCGTGCCAGACTTTGCAGTCGGGAAAACCGGAAAGTAATATATTTTCAATGCTGATGCCGGCATTTTTTTGCACATGGATGAAAATGAATTTCTTTTGGTCACTGATCAGCATTTTTATCCAGAAATAATTGAAGGTTCCAATCTGTCGGCATCAACAGCAGCATCTCCATAATAGCCGATGATAACGGGTCTGCGAATTGCGCATTGTGATGCCGGCTACAAGTCTTCCTGTCCTTTGCCGGATGTGCCTGAACTGTTTTGTTTTTTTACGAGAATGACCAGTGCAATGCCGCCAAGAATAGCCATTGATGCCAGGACAATGCGCAGGCTGACTGATTCGTTCAACAACAAGATTCCGCCCAGAGCGCTAATCACCGGAACGCTTAGTTGTACCGTTGCCGCAGTAGTGGCTTTCAGGGCGGGCAGCGCGGCATACCAGATGGCGTAGCCAATACCCGAAGTCAGCGCGCCGGAAAAAACGGCATAAATAAACCCGATCAAATCCAGGGATTTATTGTCGGGCATTGCGATGCTCAAGATAATGGCAAAAGGAATGGCCCGCAAAAAATTTCCGGAAGTTATTGCCGTCGGGTCACCCGCACCTCGGCCGCGCAATGAATAAGCGCCCCAGGCAACCCCTGCGGTAACCATCAACAAAGAGCTTGATAATGGCGGTGTAGACAAGCCAGGAAGCAGCAGCATTACCAAACCGCCCATTGCCAGCAAAAGCCCGACTATTTGCAGTGCCTGCAGACGTTCGCCCGACCAGATGCCATAGCCGATCATGCTTGCCTGTACCGCGCCAAAAAGCAGCAGTGCACCGGTGGCAACGGATAAATGCATGTAGGCAAACGAGAAGCCGGCAGCATAGATAAACAATGCAAATCCGGAAAGCCAGTTACCATTATTGGCAGATTTTACTCGTCGGGCCCGCACCAGAAAAAACAATATCAATGCACCGGAAACCAGGCGGATTGTGGTAAAGCTGGCGGCGTCGATCGCTGTACTTTTCAGTGCTGCCCGGCACAGCAGGGAGTTGCCGGCGAAGGCAATCATCGCCAGGACGGTAAGTATGAAAATACGCGATGAAGGCATGGGTGAAGTGATTTTAATCAATCAGTGCGGCGACGGAAAATCGAATGCAGGTGATTTTTTGAAATGCGGGAAAATTGCTTCATTGGCATTCCATCATATTGGAATCGGACAAGGCTTCAAAGCCCGATAGTTTCAATACCTCGACATCGTAAGACCAACCTTCTATGCCAAAGCGGTGCGATAGCACCGGGCAGGTAGTCGTATATTCGTCCTGTAATTTTCCAGGCCGTTGCATATTGGCCCGATAGCGAAGGTGCTTGTTCAGGGGATTGAACAACATCAAAGTTGCTTCGTGTTGATTTGGTTTTTGTGAAAACCGGATGACCAGCGTACTCTCGGGATTTGCCGTTTCCGTTACGGCAACCGGAACGACAGTCTTTCCATTCATCGTGATTGTCAGGCAGATGGTCTCACCCGGTTTGATGGCAAGAACTCCATTTGCAAATGCTTTTTCATGGCCGCTTTCACATTCGGGAGTTTTAATTTTGTCCGTTCTTTCTCCAATGGTCTCGAATGGTGAATTGATCTTCATGCCGGGGTTTTCGTAAGTCGGCAAATCTTTGCCAGGCGGCGGCATATCACTTTTAAGCGGATAGGATTCAAGACGCGCGGCAACCGTCTTTTCTTCCTCTTCGGAAAACGGGTTGCCCTTTACCAGCCGGAGTCGGTACTTGCCATTGCTGCGCTCCAGAACGGCGGTTCTCTCGCCGCCCTTGATAAAAAAAGGCAGGCCGGCAAGAAGAACCTGATAATCGAATTCAGCCGGTATCACCGATGAGCGTTCACACAAGATAGCAGCTACCTGTGTTTCTCCATCAGCTTGAAAGCCTGCAAATTGAAAGCTCTTGTTGTAGTCGATGATGTGCAGTCCAGGGGTTTTATGCATCACCGTTTCGCCATTTTCACGAGCCATGACGGCGCAGCCATATTCGACGAGCTTGGCATCGCTTTGCGCGGTGCCTGACGAGAGAAGTAAAGCGAGCCAAATATCGATCATTTTTATTTTGTCCGAAGCAAGAGATGCAGCAGTCGTTGAAAACGATGGGGTGAGGCCGTAATTATTGAAGCGTCTGTCCCAAGTCGGCTTTCAGTATCGGTCAATGATGCACTACAGGATTGAATTTCCAAACCTCAAAAGAAAAAGCCCGGCAATGCCGGGCTTTTTCACGCGGAAATCAGAGCAATTACAGACCGCACATGCAATGCACGACGGCTTGATAGGGCGTACGCCCTTTCCTGTTCAACCAACCCAATTCGCTTTGAATGCGAGCGGTGGTGTCGCGGTCGAGCACGGTATTGACCGGGCTGAAATTACGCAGGATGGCATTGCCGGTGGCATTGGAACCCAGGTTGGCAATGAAAGCTTCAAACGGCGTCGCAGCACGTTCAACATAGTTGAGGCGATAACTGTCTTTATCCAGTTTCGCCAACTTCACCGCTTCGGCAATCGCCATCTGGTAACCGCCGAGTTGATCCACCAGGCCGCGCTCCTTGGCCTGTGCGCCACTCCACACGCGACCGCGTGCAATGGTGTCGATTTTTTCGGGCTGGCTGCCGCGCGCGCTTGCCACTTTGCCGATGAATTGCTGATAGCCACGGTCGATGATCGACTGAATCAGTTCGCCGGTTTCGGGTTTCAAAGGCAGAGTCGGATCGAATTGACCGGCAAGCGGCGTGGTGCCATTGCCATCGGCGTGCACGCCGATTTTTTCCAGTGCGCGCGGTGCGGTCATCCACAAACCGAAGATGCCGATGGAACCGGTGATGGTGGATTCGTCGGCAATGATTTTATCGGCGTTCATCGAAATCCAGTAACCACCGGAAGCGGCAACATTGCCCATGGAAACAACCACGGGAATGCCGGCCTTTTTGGTCAGCTCGATTTCGCGGCGAATTTGTTCCGATGGAAATACGCTGCCACCGGGAGAGTCGACGCGAAGCACGAGTGCCTTGGTATTTTCATTTTCGCGGGCTTCGCGAATCAGTGCAGAAGTGGTTTCACCGCCAACGGTGCCGGGATTGGCTTCGCCGTCCACGATTTCACCTTGTGCCACCACGACCGCAACTTGCGCCTGGTCATCGAAAGCGGAAACAGGCGGGTTGAGTGGTTTCAGGTATTGCGTGAATTCAACCTGGCGGAAACTGTGAAGATCGTCGTCAACGGCGCCCATTTCACTCAACATGGTTTCCATTTCATTGGAAGTCTTCAAACCATCGACCAGTTTTTGCTGCATCGCCAGCTTGCCAAGATCGCCATTGGCGGTTTTGACTTCGGTGGTCATGTTGTTGATCGAAGTGTTCAGTTGTTCGACGGGTATCTTGCGTGCCTTGGCGATGTCGGCAACATAACGCTGCCACAGGTCATTCATCCAGAACATGTCGGCTTCGTGTGATTCCGGTGAAGCGGCATCGAGGATATAAGGCTCGGCGGCGGATTTGAATTCGCCGACACGGAACAAATGCACATCCACGCCAAGCTTGTCCTGCAAACCCTCGCGGTAATACAGGCGATAACGACCCAGGCCTTCAAGCAACACGCCGCCTTCGGGATCGATATAAATCTTGTCCGCCTGCGCAGCCAGGTAATACTGTTTCTGATCCATGTTCACGCCGTAGGCAATGATTTGCTTGCCGCTGGTTTTGAAATCACGCAGGGCAGCCGCAACATCGCGCAGGGCAGCAAAGCCGCTGACATTCAGGCCATCAGTCTGCAGGACGATGCGATCGATATTCTTGTCGGTTTTGGCCGCTTCCAGCACTTTCAAAATATCGCGCAATTGAATTTCGGTTTTATTGTGATCGCCGGTTGCCGAGGCAATGGCGCGCGATATTGCATCGCTGGAATATTGCTCGACCAGCGTGCCTTCAAGATTAAGCACCAGAGCGGTTTTTTCCTGCAGCTTGGAGGCGCCTGTCTTGTTGCCGGCACTGGCCAGCATGCCGATGAGGAAGGCAAAGAACAAAAAAGCGACAATCGCGAGAAAGACCAGATGGTTCGTTACCCGAATGAAGGTCCAGATAAAATAAAAGAAACTTGCAAAGGGGCCACGTTTAACTTCGTTCATGTAAAACTCCGGATAGATACTGCCAGCATACTGGTCTGGGCTTATTTTACATGCGTCAAAGGTCATCTATCGTGAAGATGAATGCCTTGATAATCCTTGCTCAGACGCCAAAAACGCCAGGTAAGAAGAATGGCCGCAACCAACAGGCCCAGAATCAGTCCCTGCCAAAGGCCCGGAGCACCAATTCCTCGCACGATGCCCAGGTAATATCCCAGCGGCATGCCGACTGCCCAATAGGCCGTCACGGTAATAATCATTGGCCATTGGGTGTCTTTGAGCCCGCGCAGCGCGCCGTTGGACATCGCCTGCATGCCATCGGGATATTGAAATACGGCGGCATACATCATCAAGGTACCTGCCAATGAAATTACCGCAGCATCGCCCGTCACCAATCCTGCCAGCCAACTGCCGGCAAATATCAATAAACCGGCCGACAGTGTTTGCGAAATCATGGCAATGGCATAACCGGCATTGGCAGCGCGGCGGATGCCTAGGTAATCGGCGGCGCCGACGGCGTGACCGACGCGCACCGTGGTCGCCATCGCAACACCAAGTGGAACCATGAAAGTCAGGCTGGCAATCAAGATGGCAGTTTGATGCGCCGCCAGCGGCACAACGCCCAGTTGCCCAACGAGCAATGCAGTGGCGACAAACAAGCCGCCTTCCATGAAAATGGCGAAGCCCATCGGCAAGCCAATGCGAAGTAATTCGGCAATCGGCTGCCATTGCGGCAAATCAAGCTGAGTGAACAAAGCCAGATCCGCGTAATGCGGTTCTTTTCTCAGATACAAAAAGAAACCGAGTGTCTGCAACCACAGCACGATGGCGTAGGCCGCGCCCAGCCCGCCGGCACCAAGATTCAGGCCGTACATCAAGATATAACCCAGCGGCGCGAGCGTGATTAAACCGAGTACCCCGAAAATCAGGCTCGGCTTGGTCCATGCAATGCCTTCACTGGTATTGCGGAAACAAAAATACAGGGCAAGCGCGGGTGCGCCCCAGGAAATGGCATTGATGAAACTGCGTGCTTCGGGAATCACTTCCGGAGTAATGTGCATGGCGACAAAACCATACGGAATTGCGCGCACTACAAAAAAAAGTAATCCGCCGAGCCCAAGCGCCAACCAGATGGCCTGACGAAACAGTGCGCCGATTTCGTGCCGACGTTGTGCCCCGTTGAGTTGTGCGACCGAAGGCGATACCGCCATCAAGACACCAATGCAAACCAGAATAACCACCGACCAGGTGGCAGCGCCGACAGCAACGGCAGCCAGGGTGGTCGGGTGATAATGTCCCGCCAGGACGGTATCGATGATGTTCATTGCCATCGACGATACCTGCCCCACCACGATGGGCAGTGCGAGTACAAAAGTGATGCGCATTTCGCGCCAGAGTCGGGCGAAAAAAGATTCTTGCTGCGGCATGGAACATCAATCTTTGTTGGTAATTCGCTATATTAACGCCAACGAGCTGGGATAACCCGATGAACACACCCATAGATCCAACTGCCGATGAGCCCACACCGTTGCCGACGCCGGTCATCAAGCCGGCGGAGACAGTCAAGCCCGGCGAAGACGCCAGCGTTGATGCCACCAAGGATGCGAAAGCCGACGATGGCCAAAAACGCGGCAGTGTTTTTACCAAAGGTCTCAGCGTCTGCGGCAATTGCGGCACCGAATTGCTGGGCGAAACCTGCTACCACTGCGGCCAGCCGACGAAAGGACTGGTGCGACAATTTTCCAGCATCATGGGGGACTTTCTCGATACCGTATTAAATATCGACACGCGGGTTTTTCGTACCATCGGCCCCTTGATTTACAAGCCGGGATTTTTGACACAGGAATATTTTTCCGGCCGGCGTATTCGTTATGTCAGCCCGGTACGCCTGTTTTTCTTTTTGGCGGTGCTGACGTTCCTGCTCGCGCAATTTTCATTGCCTGAAACCATCGGGTCGGATGAGGGGGATGGTGTTGTTAATGTCCACACCAGTGATGGTGACAGTATCAGCAAGGCAAAAACCGTCGAGGACGTGGAAAAAATCCGCAAAAAAGCCATCGAAGAATTGAATGCCGCCACCAAGGAGACCAAAGGTGTTCCGATGGTGGGAATGGCAATGGATACCGCCAAAGCCGAAGTCAATAAAAAAGCCGAAAAAAGAATTGCCGAGTTGAATGCCGCATTGGCACCGGGAACCAGGCCCGTTGCTGCGACGAAGCCGGCTAAGCACAACGAAGATCCGGATATCGACGAGGAAGGTAATATTTCCTTCAACGGCGATACCTGGGATGCGGAGAAGAATCCGATCGCGGTTTCATGGGCCCCGGACGTGGTTAACAAGTGGTTCAACAAACTGGCGCAGCGCGCCCAGAAAAACGGCAAGCGCATTACCAAGGAACCCAAGGTCATCATCGAGGCCTTGCTGAGTTCGCTGCCGATGACATTGTTTTTGATGCTGCCGGTTTTCGCCTTGTTGCTGAAGGTGATGTTTATTTTCAAGCGCCGTCTTTATATGGAGCACCTGATTGTCGCCCTGCACAGCCATGCTTTCCTGATGCTGGCGATTTTACTTTTGATTTCATTCAACGATGCCATGGCATGGCTCGGTAATTCCTGGATGACCACTCCGTTCGGCATTCTGACGGCGCTGCTGTGGATATGGATGCCGATTTATCTGTTCCTGATGCAGAAACGCGTTTACCAGCAAGGCTGGATACTGACCTTCATAAAATTCACCATTATTGGAAATCTGCATATTGTTTTACTGGCTATCGCGATTTCATTCACGCTAATTATCAAGATGATCTGGTTGTAAATCATGGGCATTGTTTACGAGGTCAATGTTTTTGTTCAGCCGCAAATTGAAGCGGAATATCGCCTGTGGCTGGTGAAACATATCGAGGAGATACTCGAAATCGCCGGCTTTCTCGACGCCGCCTGTTTTGATGTGCAGCAGGAGCCAGGTACTAACGAGATTGCGATCTGCATGCAATATCGGCTGGATTCGCAAGCGTCGCTGGATAATTATCTGCTGCATCACGCGCCGCGTTTGCGTGCCGACGGCGTGGCCAGATTTGGCGAGGGCTTTCGTGCTAATCGGCGCGTGTTGCTCAATGCGCAGGAATTTCCCGGAATCCGATAGCATAAAAAAAGTTGCTTAAGCGGGTTCGGTTGCCGCCAAAGCGGTTTTTGCAATTAGAGCGTCGGAATTTCGCGAACTACTTGTTATTGGCGTTTTGAATAATGTCCGCGCGCGCTCCGGCAGGCGCACTAAGCAAGCGGGTGCGAAAGGTATCTCGTTCCTGCTGATTCCAGCGTTTGCCGAGTTTCACCAAGGCATTTCGATCGTCCGGGCTTAATTCCCGCAACAGCATCAGCCAGGGTTTTATCTGTTCTTGCGGAATAAACAACAGCCAATCCTGAAGCACCTGCGCTTCCTGTCCAAGGGACGGACCTAAAACCCAGGCTTGTTGATATTCCGGCAATTGCTGTGCAAATTTGGCTTTCAAGGCTTGCTGCTGTTCTGCGGGAAGTTTTCGCCACTGTTCATAGGCGGCACTTATTTTTGCCTGCTCGAGCGGACCAAGCGATTTCCAGGCGGCATAGCGTGCGCGCTCCTTTGATTTATCGGCGAAGGACAAGGTGTCCCATTGTCTTTGCTTCAACAAAAGCGTTTGTTGCTCCGGCGCCGATAATTTCATCCAGTGTTCTGCTTGCGAACGCAACTGCTTTTGCGTTGCGGCATCCAATTTTGGCCACATAAGCATGGCGCCCTGAAGCAGGTTCTGTTCCTGCCTGGGTAGTTGATCGAACGCGATGAGCCCGGCCGGTTTTTCCTGCGCGATGGCTGTGCCGGCAAACAGAAAAAAACCGGAGATGAGAAAGAACTTAATTTTCATTGAAATCCTGCGCGTCGTTTTCGATCGGAGCTTCATCCGGCGTCTTGCTGATTTCACCCGATTTAAGTACTTCGAAATTTTCTTCCGGTGCGCCTGCTGCAACCCAGCTTAAAAATGCCAGATCTTCGGCCTGCGCTTGAATGTCGGGGTTGGCAATTACATCGTAATCGGGATGCGTCACTGCGGTTTGTATGTCGGTCAAAGCCGTTGGCTTGAGGTTTGCCGGCGCGGTTTGCTGGCTGTACCACCAGGCCGCTGCCGCACCAATAATCAGGGCCATCAATAAAAGCAGCCAGGGCCATCGGGAAGATTTTTCCGGTTCTGGCTCCGGTGCCGGTTCCATCTCGATCACTTGTGCCGCAGGAGTCACAATGACCGCGGGTCTTTCGCGTGTTTGAATCAACTCGGTCGGCAATTGTTTTACTTCTTCGAAAAAGGCGTCGCGCAAATGTTCCAGTTCTTCGAACTTGAATCCGGCGGCATGCAACTGTTCCAGGCCACGTTCAAGCGCAAAGCGATAGGTGCTCTCGCTGATGTTCAAAACCTGTGCCGCATGCGAAAAATCCAGTCCGGCAACCAGCCGCAATAAAAGTGCAGCGCGTGGTCCGTGACTGATCGATGCAAGTGCGGGCCAGGGGCTTTGTCCCTGCGCCAATTCCTTGCGCGAGAGCAGCAAAGTCCAGAAGCGAATGGGCCATTGCGATATTGGTAGCTGCGGATATTCGGCATTGAAGTCGGCATCAACGCCGGCAAGTGCCGATTGCAGTAAATCGGTATCACCACATTGCGCACGTGCCAGCACATAGGCGCGGCGGTCGATGCCCTTGCGAAACGCCTGCATCGCGATAGAGCTGGCAGAAGAAGAAGTTTGATTGGAATTCACGCGTTATTTTAATCCCTGGCTGCGTGGAACAATGGTGTTGACAGATAAAAAAAAGTTGCTCAGCCGCTATTTTTCTCGCTTGCCGCGTGAATCGTTGTACACAGCTCAAGTGTTGGTCTTCGCGTGTTTACATTTAATGAAGACCCGCCTGGCTGCGACACCGAAAACGACAGTAAGTGCCTGATTAATTAGCACAATGACAGTTTGGTTAAAATTTCACCAAGCCAGCATCAGGCCCGTCTTCACGCGCTTTGCGCAAAAATGTAATAGTCGGCATCCACAGGTTTATCCACAGGCTATGTGGATAAGCTGTTTTGTCTATATTATTCATAATCTTACAGAACTATTCTGCGGTAAAAAACAGCTATGTGCCGCAAGTGTATCCACAGGCATATTGACCTGACTTAAACGCTAGAATCACGCTATGTCTCAAGCCCCCGTCTGCGTACTAAAGGTCGCGTTGGCACTGCCTTTACCGCGCTGTTTTGATTATGTGTTGCCTAAAGGCCTGCAAGCCCGCGAGAACTTGCCGGGTTGTCGCGTGCGGGTTCCATTTGGCAGCCGCGAGATGATCGGCGTGGTGGATTCGGTTGAGCAGCAGGCCGATATTCAAGCCGAACTCAAGGAAATTCTTGAAGTGCTGGACGACAAGCCGGTTTTCTCCGGCGAGTTATTGCAAAACCTGCATTGGTTGAGCCGTTATACCCACGCGCCAATCGGCGAGGTCTACGCTACCGCGATGCCGACTTTGCTGCGACAAGGGCGCGAGTTGCCCGACAACAAAGTGCTTGCCTGGGATTTGACGGCATTGGGTCGCCATCAATGGACCTATCTGCGTGCCAATACCAAATTGCGGAAGTTTGCCGAGCGTTTGTTGAAAGAACCTGTCACCGAAGATCAGCTCGATGTTGATTTCGAAAACTGGCGCAGCAGCGCGAACACATTGAAGACACGGGGCCTGGTTGACCGCATCAGCCTGAAACCGCATGCGCATGCGGTCAAAAAACACGATGGCCCGCTGCTTAATCTCGAACAAAAACAGGTACTGCACGCCATCGAGAAACAGGCGGCCGGTTTTCATTGCCATTTGCTCGAAGGCGTTACCGGCAGCGGCAAGACCGAAGTGTATCTGCAGGCGATTGCCCATTGCCTGGCACAAGGCAGGCAGGCTTTGATACTCGTGCCGGAAATCGGACTCACGCCGCAAACACTCAAACGCTTTCGCGAACGCCTTGGCGTGCCGGTATACAGCATGCATTCGGGCTTGAATGATGGCGAGCGTGCGCGCGCCTGGTCGGCGATGTGGCGTGGACAGGCACAGGTATTGGTTGGTACGCGTTCCGCCATTTTTGCCCCGATGCCCAATGCCGGGTTGATCATCGTCGATGAAGAACATGACAGCTCGTACAAGCAACAAGATGGCATCCGTTACCACGCGCGCGATTTTGCCATTGTGCGCGCCAAGGCGCTGGATATTCCGATTATTCTGGGCAGTGCCACGCCTTCACTGGAAAGCCTGCACAACGCGATTGCCGGCCGCTATCAGCATCTGCATTTGAAACAGCGTGCCGGCAGCGCGAAACCGCCGCGCGTGCGTGTGCTGGATGTCCGAAAGCGGCCACTGAATCATGGCTTGTCGGCCGATACCCTGGAGGCGATCAAAGCCTGCATGCAACGTGGCGAGCAAGCTTTGGTTTTCAAAAACCGACGTGGTTATGCACCGGTTCTGCTTTGCCATGATTGCGGCTGGAGCGCGCAATGCCCGCGTTGCGATAGCCCGATGAGCGTGCATGGCGTTGCACGAAATTTGCAGTGTCATCATTGCGGTCATCGAAAAAACAAACCGGGCAGTTGTCCCGATTGCAGCAGTCTGGCCTTGCAACCGCAAGGGGTTGGTACCGAACGATTGGAAGAAGCGCTGGCGGCAGCATTTCCGGATGCGCCGTTGCTGCGCATCGATAGCCAGACCACGCGCAACAAAGACGGCCTGCAGAAAAAACTGGCCGAACTTGGCGATAAAGCCGGCATCATGGTGGGCACGCAAATTCTGGCGAAAGGCCATGATCTGCCGCGGCTGACATTGGTTTGCGTGATTGGTATCGACGAAGGATTGTTTTCGGCCGATTTTCGTGCCAGTGAAAAACTCGCGCAGTTATTGATTCAGGTGACCGGTCGTGCCGGGCGTGCCGAATGGCCGGGCGAGGTCTTGTTGCAAACCCATCATCCGGAGCATCCGATGCTCAATACTTTATTGGCAGGCGGTTATCCGGCAGTGGCTGCATTGGAATTGGCACAACGCGAAGCCGCCGGCTTTCCGCCGTATGCCCATCTCGCCTTGCTGCGCGCCGAAGCCTTGAAAGACAACGATGTAAATGTTTTTCTGCGTGAAGCCCATCAAGCTTGCCAGCATAAAGATCAAATCGAAATGAGTCCGCCGATGCCGGCGCCGATGGCAAGACGTGCCGGAAAAATGCGCGGGCAGATTTTATTGAGTGCCAATCAGCGCCCGGTTTTACAAAAGGTTTTGCAGGGCTGGGTACAACAACTTCACGAATTGAAATCGGCACGCAAGGTGCGTTGGTCGCTCGATGTCGATCCGGTCGATTTATACTAGGCCCATGAAAACAGACAGCCTTCCGCATGTTTTGATTTTAGGTGGTGGTTTCGGCGGTTTATGGGCAACGCGCGCGCTGGCTTCGGCAGCAGTTCGCATTACGCTTGTCGATCGCACCAATCATCATTTATTCCAGCCATTGTTGTATCAGGTTGCGACCGCCGGCTTGTCGGCGCCCGATATTGCCGCCCCTTTGCGTCATATTCTGCGACGACAGAAAAATGCGACAGTTTTGCTTGGCGAAGTAACGGGTATTTCCCCGCAAGACAAAAACATCGCACTCGGCGATGACAAAATCTCCTACGATTATTTGATCGTCGCAACCGGTGCCAGCCACGCTTATTTTGGTCACAATGATTGGGAAGCAAATGCGCCCGGTTTGAAAACGCTTGAAGATGCATTTGCCATTCGCGAAAGAATTCTGAGTGCATTCGAATCAGCAGAGCGCGAAGATGATCCGAAGTTGCGTGCTGAATGGTTGAACTTCGTTGTCGTCGGTGGCGGCCCGACCGGTGTTGAACTGGCAGGCACGCTGGCGGAAATCGCACGCCACACGCTGCCGCAGGAATTCCGCCGTTGCGATCCGCGTAGTGCGCAAGTCCATTTGCTTGAAGCCGGACCACGCGTGCTTGCAGCGATGCCGGAAACTTTATCGGCGAGTGCGCGCAGACAATTGGAACGGCTTGGCGTCATCGTGCATACCGGCGATGCCGTCACCGGCATTGATGCGGAAGGTGTGTCGCTCGGTGAAACCCGAATCCATAGCCGAACGGTGTTATGGGCGGCCGGCGTTGCGGCTTCCTCGCTGGGGCAGTTTGTCGGCGAGCCTCTTGATCGCGCCGGACGGGTAAAAGTACAGGCCGATCTAAGTTTGCAATCACATCCGGAAATATTCGTCGTCGGTGATCTTGCCAGCGTGATGCAAGCCAATGGTCTACCAGTGCCGGGTACGGCTCCGGCGGCAAAACAGATGGGCGCGCATGTGGCAGCAATGCTTCGTGCGCGTCTGTCGAACAAACCGACTTCGAATTTCAATTATCGTGATTACGGCAACCTCGCCACCATCGGCCGCATGGCTGCCGTGGTCGATCTGGGCAAACTGAAATTTTCCGGATTATTCGCCTGGTGGTTCTGGCTGGTGGCACATTTATTCTTCCTGATCGGGTTCCGCAATCGCCTCGTCGTATTGATGGATTGGGCGTGGTCGTATTGGACTTATCAGCGCAATGCGAGAATTATTTCGGGCTATAAAGACAAACAATAGCTTTCAGGAGAATGATTTTGCGAAGATTAATGTTTCATCTTCTGTCTTGGCTTGTGCTTTTGCCGGCGTTTTCTTTTGCGCAGGAGACGCCGTCCGATGAGCTAAGTATCGTTTATGCCAATCGACCCAGGGGTGACCTTGTTATTCTGATTGCCAGGACGAAAGAATTTTCCGAGCAGCCCGGTCTTTGTGGCGGCGATAAAAATTGTCTGGCAGTCGATATGCACTATGTGGGTAAATTCCATGTTGAAAAGGTATTGGCGGGCCAGTTGGATGAAAAGGAAATCGCAGTCGATTTTTATTATCACACCTGGGCCGAGCCTTTTTATCATGCCGACTATGCGCTGGTATTCCTGAAAAAATCGAATCAACACCTGGTCGAAGTCAAATACATGAGCAAAGCCGTTTTCAAAACCAAAGACGGCGATTGGGCGCGTTGCCTGGATGAAAAAACGGCCGAGGAGATCAAGCCCGCGACCAGGCCACGAATATTGCTCGACTGGCTCGATGTTTATGACGTAGATCCAGACCAGGGCCCGGTTCAAAAACAAAAACGCTATCAATGCAAATACAGCGTGACTGCCGAGGCGCTTGCCGCCGACTTCAGCAAGCGTCAACAAACGGAAGATGCAGTGGACGCCGATACCGATTGAGTGCAAGTTCGCGCGACAAATAAAAACGGCTCCTTTCGGAGCCGTTTTCTTTTTTGATCATCCCAAAAATCAGGCTGCAAACAAGGCCTTGATTTTCTTCAGTGCATTCGCTTCAAGCTGGCGAATACGTTCTGCCGAGACACCATATTCTTCGGCCAATTCCTGCAGGGTAGCTTTTGGCTCGCCCAGGAAACGACGCTTCAGAATATCGCGCGAACGCTCGTCGAGTTTACTCATGCCTTCACGCAGGATTTCCAGCTGGTTACCTTCGTGGTCATCGCTTTCGAAAGCCAGCGCAGGGTCCGCGTGATAAGCCTGCAGAAACGCGCCCGGTGACGGTGGACGGTGATCGTTATCGTCATCATCGGGTGCATCGAAACCGATATCACGACCGGACAAACGCGATTCCATTTCGCGTACTTCACGTTCGGACACATTCAGGTCTTTTGCAATCGCGGTGACTTCTGCTGCATTCATCCAACCCAGGCGTTTTTTGGATTTACGCAGGTTGAAAAACAATTTGCGTTGCGCCTTGGTAGTGGCGACCTTCACGATGCGCCAGTTGCGCAGGATGAATTCATGCATTTCTGCGCGCACCCAATGCACGGCGAACGATACCAGGCGGACGCCTTGATCGGGATCGAAGCGTTTGATCGCTTTCATCAAACCGATATTGCCTTCCTGGATCAGATCGCCCATGCCCAGACCGTAGCCTTGATAGCCACGCGCAACGTGCACGACAAAACGCAGATGCGACATCACCAGATATTTGGCGGCATCAAGATCTTCGGTTTCGCGAAGACGGCGAGCCAGCGCCTGCTCTTCTTCGACAGTGAGAACAGGAATACGATTGACAGCGCTGATGTAAGCGTCGAGCGAACCCAAGGCACTCGGGATCATATTCATCGAGGCAGGCATGGCATTGGCAACTAAAGCGGTGGAATTCATAGTGGTCTCTTTCATGAGGTGAATTTTAGCACTCGGCAGCTTTGAGTGCTAAAGCCCTTGCTAGTTCCATAGTGTTGCGTTGCTGCAACAGCGAAGGCCCATGTAAATGAAATGGGGATGCTTGAACCCGTTTCAAGAGAAGCTAAATCCTTGTTTTTATTAGCTTGTCTCAGGCCAGCCGTAAGGTGTCGTCCAATAAGGCAGCAGCAGTGACTTCGGCTCCAGCCCCCGGACCCTGAATGACGAGTGCATTGCCGGGGTAGCGGTCACTCCAGATCGCGACGCGGTTATCGCAGCCGGAGCCATTCGCCAGGGCATCATCGGGTGCCAATTCCTCCAGGCCAATGCTGGCTTCGCCTGCCTTATTCAACCTTGCAATAAAACGCAGTCGGCGGCCAACCCGGTGGGCGGCGAGGAAGCGTGCCCGCAAGAGCGCATCCAGTGACTCGAGTTGCGAATCGACATCCTGCAAGCTTGCATTTGCCAATTGAGGTGGCAGCAAAGATTCCACGTTGATGGCATCGGCTTCCAGCGCGTAACCGGCGGTGCGGGCGAGAATCAACAGTTTGCGTTTGACGTCCTGCCCAGACAAATCAATCCGCGGATCCGGTTCGGTGTAACCGAGCGAACGCGCTTCGCGAACAAAGGAAGAAAACGGGCGCATGCCATCGTAGTTATTGAAAAGCCATGCCAACGATCCCGATAAAATCCCGGCAATGCCGTGAATGTTGTCGCCGCCGGCGCGCAATTCACGCAAGCTGCGCAGCAAAGGCAAGCCGGCGCCAACGGTAGCCGCGTCGCCGTAATTTTTTATTTGATGATTGATAATTTGAAACGAGCTCAGATTGCCGCCGGTACCGGCTTTATTGGCCGTCACCACTTTAAACCCCGAGGCCAGCCATCTGGAATGCCAGCCGGCCACTTCTTCGCTGGCAGTGGCATCGATGATGATGCCGGCGTAACCCAGCGTGCGGGCAACCTGTTCCAGAGAACTTGGCGCACTATTGGTCAAATCTTCGGGAACCACACTTGGATCCAGCCCGAGAAAATCACGAATGCTGTGACGTGTATTGCTGACTTGCACGAGGCGCAGGTTTTTTACCTGCTGCGTTTTCTGCAGACGTGCAAGGCGGGATAAAAAAGCACTACCAACGGTACCGGTACCGAGCAATGCAAGGGTGGTTTGTTTTGCCAATGGCGAAATATTTTGCGAGACATTGACCTGGCTCATGCCAATGCCTCGGTCCGTTTGTTTTCCTGCAATGCGACAACACGGTCAAGCGCGGCTTGCAGATCATTCTGCAAATCTTCCAATGCTTCGATGCCGACCGAAAGACGTAGCAAACCATCGCCGATGCCAGCGGCAACGCGTGCTTCAAGACTCATCGCGGCATGCGTCATGGTGGCCGGATGCGCGACGAGACTTTCAACGCCGCCCAGCGATTCGGCCAGAGTGAAGCATTGCAATCCATCGAGGAACGCCTGTACGGCCGGAATGCCGCCGTTCAATTCGACACTGAGCATGGCGCCGAAACCTTTTTGCTGACGCGCAGCAAGAGCATGGCCCGGATGCGAAATCAGACCCGGATAATGCACGGCGGCAACGGCGGGATGCTTTTCCAATTGTCCGGCAATGCCGATGGCATTTTCCTGATGCACGCGCAAGCGCGCATCGAGCGTGCGCAAGCCGCGCAGTGTCAGAAAGCTATCGAACGGGCTGCCGGTCAGGCCAAGCGCATTTGCCCACCACACCAGTTTTTCGTGCAGTTCGGTCGTGTTCGCGATGACGGCACCGCCGACAACATCGCTGTGGCCATTGATGTATTTCGTTGTCGAGTGCACGACTAAATCTGCACCAAGTGCAATTGGTGTTTGCAATGCAGGTGAAAGAAATGTGTTATCGGCAACCACCAACGCACCAACGCGATGCGCGGCTTCGGCGACGAAGCGCAAATCGGTGATACGCAATAGGGGATTGGACGGCGTTTCGATCCAGACGATTTTCGGCGAGCTCGCCAATGCCGTAGCGAGTGCGCGCGGGTCGGTCAGGTCGGCGGTGATCAACTTGAAATGATATTTTTTCGCGAGCGCATTGAACAAGCGCCAGCTGCCACCGTAGCAATCATGCGGAACCACAATCGTGTCTTCCGGTTCCAGCAAGGACAGCACGAGAGTAACGGCAGCCATCCCGGTGGCGGTGATGACAGCGCCAGCGCCGCCTTCCAGATCGCTTAAAGCCTCGGCCAGCAAATCGCGGGTAGGGTTGCCGCTGCGTGTGTAATCGTATTTCCGTTTTTCATTGAAACCGGCGAAGCTGAAATTGCTCGACAGAACAATCGGCGGAACCACGGCACCGTGTGCGGTATCGGAATCAATGCCGGCGCGAACGGCAAGAGTGGCGGATTGCAAAGTGCTCATGCGGCAACTCCAAGTGAAGCGTTGCCATGCAAGGCATCGGATAGGATTTCGGCAATTTGCTGTGATTCCACCAGGAATGCATCATGTCCAAACACCGAATGGATGCGTTTCAGGCGACATCGACTGCCCAGTTTTTGTTCCAGCGCTGCCAGCGTATCGACCGGTACCAGGCGATCTTCTTCGATCGCCACCAGCGTGGTTGTCGTGGTGATGTTGTCGGCATCGACCTGGTGTAGATCAATGGATTCGGACAAACGCAAAAATGCAGTCGTGTTGGTGATGGCGGCATATTTATTTCCGCAGACTTCCAGATAATTTTCAGCCGGGCTGCGGGCGATATCGTTTTCCAGTTGTACCGGCGTGGCAAAACGCGCGGCGAATTCTTCCGGCGTGCGGTAGCTCAGCATCGCAAGCTGGCGTGCGATGGAAAGCGCGGCAGTTTCGTTTTCGCTATCGCGGTTCAGTCGTACGATATTGCGCTGCAGAGCGCGCCAGGCGCTGGAGTAAGGATGCGCGACATCGGCACCGCTGATCGCAATTAGTTTTTCGACTCGGGCAGCGTGGCGCGCAGCAAATTGCAGGCCGACCATCGCGCCGTAGGAACAGCCGACGAAAGCGGTAGCGGTTTTAATATTCAAATGATCCAGCGTGGCGGCAATCGCATCGGCCTGGTCGGCGCTGTCGATTGCGACATCCAGCTTGCCTTCGTGTCCAAGCCAGTTGATGGCGAGAATGCGAAAGCGATTGGTATCGATGGCACGACCCGGGCCGACTTGCGCTTCCCACCAGCCGCGTTCAGGATATTCGGTCGACAGGGAAACATGGCGATTGGCCGAAATACCGCCGGCAATGATGACGACAGGTGCCGTGGGATTGCCCTGCCATTCGTAGGCGATGGAAACATCGTGTTCACCGGAATAGCGCAGTGCGATGCGTTTGGAAAAAATATCGCGATGAGCGAGCGGACTCAGGCTTGCAGCATCGAAGGCCGCGTATGTCGTGCAGGAAAGGGAAGCAGCTTCGCTCAGACTCATGGTGTTACTCCGTAGATAGCAGGGCCATCACACTTCTACGGAAAACATTCGCATGGAAAAAAATCGCAGGTGGCACAGCCCGGCGGGCTCGTCGCTTGCGATCCATCTTCCGGTGAACATCAGTTCGCCGCAGGAGTTGGCACCTTGTTCAACACTTGCGTGTTGACTGGTTGCCCCGGCGTCGTCGGGCCTATCCCTCTGCCGGTCTTGATGGATTACGGAGCCTAAGATACCGGCTTTTTTGAAATAGTCAATACTTTCATCGCGATGAAGCGATACGTTTAAGTATGGCGACCGTCACCGTAGGACCGACGGAAGTCGGGACCGGCTTTACAACGCATGTAAAGCAACAAGAGCACCAGCCGCACCCCGAAAATCCCTGAGAGAAGGCACTAATGATCTATCCTGAAAACGGATCAATCAGCGCCATAGTGTTTCGCACATCGCACATCGCAATATTCCGCTACCTGGAGAAAAAAATGACCAACCATCTCGATACCATCAATAATGTTTACGCCGCCTTCGGTCGCGGTGATATTCCGGCTGTGCTTTCAGTCCTCGCGGCCAATGCCAGCTGGACCGAAGCCGAAGGTTTTCCCTATGGCGGAACCTATATCGGCGCCGATGCCGTGCTACAAAATGTCTTCATGAAAATTGGCGGCGAATGGGATGGCTACACGGCCCGGCCAAACGAGATCATTGCCAATGGCGATATCGTGATTGCATTGGGAGATTACAGCGGCACTTACAAAGCCACTGGCAAATATTTCAAGGCGCCCTTTGTCCATGTATGGCGCTTTGCCGGCGACAAAGTGACGACGTTTACCCAGCATACCGATACCGCGCTTGTGCTCAGGGCGATGAGCTAATTGTCGTCAAACCGGCTTCCCGGAACTTAAGCGAAGTATCGCCAGATATTGATGCAACTAATGATGATGACCAAACCGCCAACCACGCCCATCGTGATGCGGGCAGGTAGGTGCTTGGTCAACCACGCAGCAAATGGCGCGGCAATCGCGCCGCCAATCAGCAAGCCAAGAATCGTGTTGACGTGCGAAAAATCGAGCGTGCCGATAAAGACCACGGTAATGGCCAGGCTGACGAAAAATTCGGCCGCATTCACCGTGCCGATGGCGTAACGCGGCTCCATGTTTTGCGAGATCAGGCGTGTGGTGGTCATCGGTCCCCAGCCGCCGCCGCCGACCGCATCGAGAAATCCGGCAATGATCGCCGTGGTTTTCACATGGCTAACGCGTTCGGCTTTCGAAATGCCGCGATAGGCACGAATAATCAAATACACGCCGAGCAATAATAGATAGGTCGCGATAATCGGCCGCAACCAGGGCGTATTCATATGTGTCAGCAACAAGGCACCGATCATGCCGCCCAAAGAGCCCGGCAAAGCCAGCCGGATCAGAAGTTTGCGATCGATATTGCCGAAGTAGCCATGGCTGATACCCGAGATGCCGGTGGTCGCCACTTCTGCGGCATGCACGCTGGCCGACACGACGGCAGGCGCCAGGCCCAGGCCGAGCAGCAGGCTGGAGCTGGTAATGCCATAGGCCATGCCCAAGGCACCATCGACCATTTGTGCCAATAAACCAACGATGACGAAGACGTAAAACGGTACCGACATAAGTTAACCAGCTGGGTGCGCACAAAGAATGCCAGCATACTCGGTGCTCGTGCCCCCAAGCGGAAATAAGCACAAGGCATATCGGCATAAGCAATCATACTTTCCGCTCTGCAAGGCGGCTGCCTAGGATGAAGCCTCATCCAAAGCCTCCTTCTTATGAACGCAACTCTTGCCACTGCCTTGACCTCGCCGCTTTCAGAGGAACACGCTGGCCTTTTGCTGCGTTTGACCGATGGCCTGGAACCCTCGGCATTGCAGTGGTTGTCCGGTTACACCGCAGGGTTGGCGGCGCAACTTTCGACCACGCAACGCATGCTGCAAGCCGTGCCGGTCAGTGATGCGCAGACGGATTTGCGCCTCACGATCGTCTACGGCAGCCAGACCGGCAATGCAAAACGCGAAGCCGAGGCCATTGCACACGAAGCCCAGGCGCAGGGTTTGTCGGCACGTCTATTGCGCGCCGATGCTTATCCGGTTCGCGAGTTGGCGAACGAACGTTTGTTGTATGTCGTGATCAGTACGCAGGGTGACGGCGATCCACCCGATGATGCGCAGGCTTTTTTCGAATTCATCGGCGGTCGTCGCGCGCCGGCATTGAAAGAATTGAAGTTCGCCGTGTTGGGGTTGGGTGATTCAAGCTATCCACAATTCAACGCGGTCGCAAAAAAGCTCGATACGCGTCTGGCCGAATTGGGTGCAACACGTTTATTCAATGTCGGTGAAGCCGATGTCGATATCGCCACCGTCGCTGCACCATGGCGCCAGCAAGCCCTGGTGCAGGCACGCGAAGTTCTGAAAACATCGACGTTCTCGGCAACCATTACTCCCTTGCGCCCCGCCATTGGCAGCGCTTTGTATAGCCGTGAAAAACCCTTTGCCGCCGAAGTGCTGGTCAATCAGCGCATCACGGCACGTGAAAGCGAACAGGATGTGCGACATCTCGAAATCGCCTTGCACGAAAGCCTGAGCTATGAACCCGGCGATGCACTCGGCGTGTGGCCGCGTAATCATCCGGCCCTGGTGGATACGGTGTTGGATCAACTGAAACTCGATGCTGCGGAAACTGTTTCCGTTGGCGATCAAAGCCTGTCCCTGCATGAATGGTTGAGCTCGAAACGCGAACTCACGCGCCTGAGTAAATCCTTCTTGCAAAAATATGCAGAAATAAATTCCTCCGAGGTATTGAATGCCCTGCTGAAATCGGAAAACAACGAAGCCATCGCCGAGTTCATCAATCAACAACAATTGCCGGATTTGCTTTATCGCTTTCCGGCGCAATGGACTGCCGATGCATTGGTGAATTCCTTGCGTCCATTGGCACCGCGTCTGTATTCGATTGCATCGAGCCGCAAAGTCGTCGGTGACGAAGCGCATATCACGGTTTCACTTCTGGAATATCAAAAAGACGAAAACCTGCGCCGTGGTCTGGCATCGGGTTTTCTGGCTGATCGCGATGCGGGTGCACAGTTGCCGGTTTTCATCGAACGCAACGAACGTTTCCGACTCCCCCCGGATAGTTCGCGCGATATCTTGATGATCGGTCCTGGCACCGGCATTGCACCTTTCCGCGGTTTTGTGCAGGAACGCGCCGAAGTCGCGGCGACCGGCAGAAACTGGCTGCTATTCGGTGCGCGACACGCGCAATCACAATTTTTGTATCAACTCGAATGGCAGGAAGCCTTGAAGAAAGGCCAGTTGCATCGTCTTGATCTGGCGTTCTCGCGTGATCAGGCCGAACGCATTTATGTACAGCAACGTCTGCGTGAACAAGGCGCCGAAGTGTATGCGTGGCTGGAAAGCGGCGCACATCTATATATTTGCGGTGCCGTTGCGATGGGCAAGGACGTGCATCAAGCCTTGTTGTCTATCGTGAGCGAGCACGGCGCGAAATCGCTGGAACATGCGGGCGAATATTTGAGCCAGCTGCAGCAAAGCGGTCGATACGCGAAGGATGTCTATTAATGAGTGAATCTCTTTCCCCGGTCGAAACCCTGAAAGCCAACAGCCATGGTTTACGAGGTACATTGGTAGAAAGTCTGGCTGATCCGATCACCGGCGCGTTGCGCGAAGGCGATGCCCAGTTGCTGAAATTCCATGGCAGCTATCAGCAGGATGATCGCGATGTACGCGAAGAACGTCGCAAACAAAAACTGGAGCCTGCTTACAGCTTCATGATTCGCACGCGATTGCCAGGCGGTGTTGCCACGGCGCAGCAATGGCTGGACCTGGATGCATTGGCAACGCAATACGGCAATGGCAGCCTGCGTTTGACCACGCGCCAGGCGTTCCAGATTCACGGCATCATCAAGCGCAATCTGAAACCGACGATAGCGGCAATAAATCAAACGCTGATGGACACCGTTGCCGCTTGCGGCGACGTCAACAGAAACGTGATGGCCAGCGCCAATCCGGTCGAATCGCGCGCACATGCTGCCGTTCACGCGGCATCGGTGGCATTGTCGGAATATTTGCTACCGCACACGCGTGCGTATCACGAAATCTGGCTCGACGAAAAACAAATTGCCGGTGCCGATGAATCCGAACCGGTGTATGGCCCGACCTATTTGCCACGTAAATTCAAAATCGGTATTGCGGTGCCGCCGATCAACGATGTCGATGTATTCAGTCAGGATCTTGGCTTTATCGCCATCATCGAAAACGGTGAACTGATCGGTTACAACCTGCTTGCTGGCGGCGGTATGGGCAGCACGCATGGTGATGCCCGCACGTATCCGCGACTGGCCGATGTGCTGGGCTTCATTCGCCCGGAACAATTGATTCCCGCTGCCGAAGCCGTGCTCACCACGCAACGTGATTTTGGCAATCGCAGTGACCGTAAATTATCGCGCCTGAAATACACCATCGATAAACACGGCCTGGAATGGTTTCGTGCGGAAATCGAACGTCGGATCGGCGAAAGCCTGCCGCCTGCACGCGAATATGGCTTTGATCATAGTGGTGATCGCTTTGGCTGGACCCGGGGTTTCGATGGTTTGTGGCATCTGACGCTGCGTATCGAAAGCGGTCGCATCGTCGATAATGGAAAACAAAAAGCCTTGGGCGGCCTGCGTGAAATCGCAAAGGTCCATCAGGGTGATTTTCGTCTGACGCCCAATCAAAACCTGATCATTGCCGGTGTTGCTGCGGAAAAGCGCGCGGTCATTGACGCCTTGGTTGCCGTGTACGGTTTGGACAATTATCAAAAAAGCAGTGCGCTGCGTTTGTATGCTTTGGCCTGCGTGGCTTTCCCGACCTGCACGCTGGCGATGGCGGAAGCGGAGCGCTATTTACCAGGTTTTCTGGATCGCGTTGAAGTAATCCTGAAAAAATATTCGCTGGAACAAGTACCAATCCTGCTGAGAATTTCCGGCTGCCCGAACGGCTGCTCGCGCCCTTATCTGGGTGAAATTGCCCTGGTCGGAAAAGCGCTCGGACGTTACAACCTGCATCTGGGGGCCGATTCACAAGGTCGCCGCCTGAATCGTCTTTACAAAGAAAATATCGATGAAGCCGGCATTCTGGAAACCCTTGAGCCTTTATTGCGTGACTACGCTTCGCAACGTTTAGACAAGGAACCGTTTGGCGATTATCTGTATCGAACCGGTGTGTTGTCTGCACCGCAATCCATTGCCGTGGAGTTAGTGTCATGACCTTGCCCGATCTTGTTACCGCCGCCGAAGACTCACGCGCACTGGCGGACTTGAACTTATGGCTGGCCTCGCGCAGCGCCGAACAACGCGTTGCCTGGGCGCTGGAATCCCTGTCTGGCGAGCATGCCCTGTCGTCGAGTTTTGGCGCACAGGCGGCAGTTTCACTGCATATGCTGACCAGCCAGCGTGCAAACCTGCCGATCATTCTGGTCGATACCGGTTATCTGTTTCCGGAAACCTATCGTTTCGTCGATGAATTGCAAACCCGTTTGAGCTTGAATCTGAAAGTGTACACACCGCAAGTCAGCAGCGCCTGGAACCAGGCCCGCAATGGCAGCTTGTGGGAACGCGGAGCCGAAGGCATTCGACGCTATAACCAATTGCACAAAGTCGAACCGATGCAGCGTGCACTGAAAGAATTGAATGTGCGCACCTGGTTTGCCGGCTTGCGCCGTTCACAGGCCACTACGCGCGCCAATATCGATTTTCTCGAACTCAAGGACGGTCGCTGGAAAGTGCATCCGCTGGCCGATTGGACCGACCGTGATATCTGGACCTATCTGCAAGCCCATGATCTGCCATACAACCCTTTATGGCACGAAGGTTATGTTTCCATCGGCGACACCCACACCACTTCGAAGTGGGAACCGGGCATGCTCGAGGAAGACACCCGCTTTGCCGGCTTGATGCGCGAGTGCGGCATTCATATTTGAAATTCGGATACCGCTATCTTCGAATCAATAACGTTGCCGGTTATCGCCAGTTTTTTCGAACTTAGCGCCAGACAACATCGACGCCTTCGGTTTCACCGATGGCTTTCGTCAATGCCTCGGCCAGTCCTTCCGTTGCGCCGGCGTTCCTGAGCATTTCGACGGTGGAAAGATCGATGAAATAATCGCGATCGGTCGAGCTTTCTTCTTCCATCACGTTTTGCATGCAAAGCAAATCATTGTCGAGAAGTTCGAGCAATAATTGATCATTGGCTTTCAAGTAAAGAGCGGTCATGGGTGATCCGGTGGGAAGAGAGGACGGATTCAACATAGCCTAGTTACCCGATGGCATCAATGCTTGAAGTGGCGACGTCCGGTAAACACCATCGCGATATCGTTCTCGTCGGCAGCGGCAATCACTTCGTTATCACGCATGGAACCGCCGGGTTGAATCACCGCGCGAATGCCCGCCTTCGCGGCAGCATCGATGCCATCACGGAACGGGAAGAAAGCATCGCTTGCCATTACGGAACCTGGCACGACCAATCCCGCTTCTTCCGCTTTCAATGCGGCAATTTTTGCACTGACAACGCGGCTCATCTGGCCAGCGCCGATGCCAATGGTTTGCAGACCCTTTGCGTAAACAATGGCATTGGATTTCACGAACATGGCGACTTTCCAGGCAAACAGCAAATCCTGCATCTCACTGGCAGATGGCGCCCGCGCGCTGACGATTTTCAAATCGGCTGCGCTTAAGTTATCGGTGTCGGCATCCTGCACCAGCAGGCCGCCGGCGATGCGCTTGTATTCCAGCGCGCCGGAAGTTTTTTTCAAATCGCCGCAGGCCAGTACACGAACATTGGCTTTCTTTGCAAACAACGGCAGTGCATCGCTGGCAATGCCCGGGGCAAGCACCACCTCGACAAATTGACGTTGCAGAATTTCAGCCGCCGTTTTCGCATCGAGTTCGCGATTGAAGGCAATGATGCCGCCGAAAGCCGAAGTGGGATCGACGGCATAAGCACGATCGTAAGCGGTAAAAATATCCTGCGAAACCGCAACGCCGCAGGGGTTGGCGTGCTTGACGATGACACAGGCCGGTTGATCGAAAACTTTCACGCATTCAAGCGCGGCATCGGCATCGGCAAGATTATTGAAACTCAATTCCTTGCCTTGCAAAAATTTCGCCGTCGCCACAATGCCGCTGCCGGCATTTTTTTCCAGATACAGTGCACCACGCTGATGCGGGTTCTCGCCGTAACGCAAGCCTGATGCCAGATCCAGGGACAGATGCAGAGTGTGTGGCCAGGTTTCCGGCGTTTGCGGATCAACCGCGCGTGCCGATAGCCATTGCGTGATTTGGCCATCGTACGAACTGGTGTGCGCGTAGGTTCTTGCGGCGAATCCCCGGCGCATGGCGATATCGGTACCGCCTTGCTGCAAGGCTGCAATCAATGAAGCGTAATCGGAGGGATCGACAACGACGCTCACGCGTTCGTGATTTTTCGCGGCAGCACGCAACATCGCCGGGCCACCGATATCGATATTTTCCACCGCGTCGTCGTAACTGCAATCAGGCTTGGCAATAGTTGCGGCGAATGGATACAAATTGACGATCAATAAATCAATCGCGGTGATCTCGTGTTCTTTCATGACGGCATCATCGGTGCCGGTGCGGCCTAGCAAGCCGCCATGAATTTTCGGGTGCAGGGTTTTCACGCGACCATCCATGATTTCCGGGAAGCCGGTGACTTCGCTGACGTCCTGCACGGAAATGCCGGCTTCACGCAGGGTTTTTGCCGTGCCGCCGGTGGAAAGCAAATGAATATTCAGTGCTGCCAGTTCGCGGGCGAGTTCGAGCAAACCGGTTTTATCGGAAACAGACAGCAGGGCCCGGCGAACGGGCAGACGTGTGGAAGACATGGAGGCACCTCGTTTGAGGCGCGAATTATAACGAAGAACCAGGGTGGGCACCGCCCATCGTTAAAATTGCTTCCAGCTATTGCCATGGTGGGCGGTGCCCACCCTACGCGAGGCCGTAATCTTTCAATTTCTTGCGCAAGGTCGCACGGTTCATGCCGAGCATATCGGCAGCGCGGCTTTGGTTGCCATCACAATGGCGCATGACTTCGTGAAGCAAGGGGGTTTCGATTTCGCGTAACACCACATCGTGCAAATCATCCACTTCGGCGCCATTCATGTCATGCAGGTAGCGACGCACGGCTTTGGCGACGTATTCGCGCAAGGCAGGCTGTGGCTGGCTTGCAGGTGCAGGTTCTGCGCGTAAAGCGGGTGGCACGTTCAAAAGAAAACTCCGCAAAAGAAAACTCTGAAAAATTACCGCTTCCTTGCGGGCGCACCGATGAAAACGGCGGAGGGCGATTCTAGCCCAGAAATTTGTTCGGAACGGGATTTAACAAAAATAATTTTCCATTTTTGCGGAGTGCTCGTGTTTTATCGGCGCGGCGTTTGCCGTCGTGATGATGAATCAACTACTTGCGGAGGCAATTCAATCGTAAATGGAGAAACAATCGCTAAATCCGCTTAATGAAATTCCAGGCGGAATGCGACGGCATGTTTGCCCGGATCCATGATTTCCAGAGTCAGGCTGGCCGATTGTCCCGGCATGATTAACGGGCTGCCTGGTTCATTGCCAAGATATTCACTTGCCTGAAAACGACGAAGGCCCAGAGGCTGATCTTCGAGATCGGTCAATGCGACTTCCAGTTGCGGCCAGGCTTGTGCAAATGCCGCATCATTTCTGAAGCTGGCGGTCAGCAATAATGCATTGGGTACCGACGGATGCGGGCGAATATCGCGCGAGGTAACGTGAAATGCCTTGGGTTCATTCCAGACCGGCAAGCTGCACTGCAATACTCCGCAAAGCATTTCCAGGCGTGGACGCCAGACCGGATCGGTTGCCAATCGTGTGCGGTCGGCAACGATAATTTGCAGCAATAAAGCCAGGGCCAATACGAAGGCCAGTGCAACCCAGCGCCAACGGCGGGAGCGTTCGACGACAACCGGTTCTTCGATGAAACTGGGCGATGTTTTTTTCATGATGTTTTACGGCGGCCGGTAATGCGCATCCAGTCTTCCAGTTGGGTGGCTTCAAGATCATCAAACCATTGCGAGTATTGTTCCAGCAATGCCTGTTCCTGCCCTTTCAAAATTCCCGACAGTGCTATCAAGCCGCCCGCCTGTGTACGTTTGGCCAGCAAGCCTGCCAGAACTTCCAGCGCGGAAGCCAGAATATTGGCAACGACCACCGGATATTCCGCTTCAGGTTCCTGATCGGGTAAATATACGCTCAGCTTTTTCAGGACTTCATTGCGTTCGGCATTATCGTGGCTGGCGATGAGTGCCTGCGGATCGTTATCCACTCCAACGGCGGATTTTGCGCCCAGCTTCAAGGCTGCCAGGGCAAGAATTCCGGAGCCGCAACCGAAATCGAGCACGGTTTTATTTTTTAGATCAAGGCCATCCAGCCACTGTAAACAAAGTGAAGTGGTGGGATGGGTTCCCGAACCGAATGCCAGGCCAGGGTCCAGGCGAATGAGAACCTGATCTTTTGCTTCATCGGGAATTTCAAGATTCCAGGGCACGATCCAGGTGCGTTCGCCGAACTTCATTGGCTTGAATTGATCCAGCCAGGCGCGCTCCCAATCCTGGTCTTCGACGCGGGTAAATTGCGCCGAGCTTAAATCGAGTTCTTCGTCAAAGGCTTCAAGACTCTGCAGGAGCAAATCTTCATTGCGGTCTGCTTCAAATAGCGCCGTCAGGATAATTTCCGGCCACAGCGGGGTCTCACCGACACCCGGTTCCAGAATGGCACGTTCATTTTCCGCATCGGCGGCATCCAGTAATGAAACCGACAAGGCGCCGCAATCTTGCAGCGCCAGTTCCAGGCGTGATTCATCGTGGGCGCGGCAGCGAAGCGAAAGTTCTAACCAGGGCATGGTGTCGGGAAGTCGAAACAATGTGTGAGCCGACATTATGAGGCTTTGCGTGAGTATTGACGACAGACTGGTTATACTCGCCCCATGAATAAAGTCCGCCTATTGCTGAATATTCTTCTGGCCACCGCATTGGCCGTATCGCTGGTTGCCTGTGGCAATAAAGGCCCGCTGGTACATCCCGACAAAGCAAAACCTGCCCAAGAACCTGCAGCCCCGAGTAACTGAGGTTCGCGTGTCCCTGCGTTTTACTAAAATGCACGGTGCCGGTAATGATTTTGTCTTGCTGGATTTGCGTGATGGCTCGCCATTGCCCGATGCCGCAACGGCGCGTGCCATCGGGAACCGACACACCGGCGTGGGTTACGACCAATTGCTGACAATCGAAAAATCCGAGATCCCCGGCTGTGTTGCGCGCTACCGTATTCTCAATTCCGATGGCTCGCTGGCGCAGCAATGCGGCAATGGTGCGCGCTGTGTTGCGGCCTGGATAAGGCGTGCCGGCATGACAAAGGCTTCGCATTTTCTGCTCGACAGCCCGGCCGGTGTTATCGATGTGCAGTCTCAGGAAAATGAACACTATTCGCTGTTGATGAGTGTGCCGGATTTTGTCCCGGCGACCATCCCGTTCATCACCGAAAAGCAGGCGCCGACGTATCGCATCAAAATCGACAATGAAGACATCGAATTCTCCGTCGTGTCGATGGGCAACCCGCATGCCGTCATTCAGGTCGATGATATTGCCAGTGCGCCGGTGGAAAGAATCGGAAAAGCATTGCAGGCGCGTGTGGAATTTCCGCAAAGCGTCAACGTCGGTTTTGTGCAGATTATTTCGCCGACGCATATCAGGCTCCGGGTTTACGAGCGCGGTGCCGGAGAAACTTTGGCCTGCGGCAGTGGTTCGTGTGCCGCGGTTGCCGCCTTGATATCACTGGGCAAACTTGAAACGGATGTACGCGTCAGCCTGCCGGGCGGCGATTTGCAAATTGAATGGACAGACAGAACCGGGCCAATCCGCATGGCGGGGCCTGCCGCTTTTGTTTTTGAAGGAGAGTGGTTGTGATAACGACAGACGAAAAATCCGAACGCCTCAGTGCGCACGAAGTTGCGGCATGGCTGCGTCGGCATCCGAAATTTCTGGAGCAATATCCGGATCTGGCCGTGTCCCTGGTGGTGCCGCGCGAAGAAGGCAAAGCCGCTTCGCTGGCAAGTTATCAACTGGATGTGTTACGCGACAAAAATCGTGAATTGAATCGTCGTCTCAATGAATTGTTCGCCAATGCGCAGGACAATGAACGTCTTGCCGTTCGTACGCATCAACTGACACTGGCATTGATGCGCGCCCGGACGGTTGCCGAAACCTGGAAAGCCATGGTGGCAGTGCTGGGCGAAGATTTTCAGGGTGATGCCATCCGTGCCATTTTATTTTCCGAAGCCGATGGTCTCGAACAAGCCGAGTGGTGGCAGGTAATGCCGACACGCGCGAATGCCTTATTGCCGTTCAAGGATTTTATTGCGGCCAATGAACCACTTTGTGGCCGTTTGAACCAGGACAAGCTCGATGTGCTGTATCGCGATGCCGATTTGTTGCCGGCTTCGTGCGTGCTTCTTGCCGTCAGCGGCCATGGCATTCTTTGTGTCGGCAGCCAGGATGCCAACCGATTTTATCCCGGTATGGGCACCTTGTTTTTGCGCTTGATGAGTGAAGCTTTGGTGGCGGCGTTGGCGCGTTTCGATTAATGGAATGAATTTTCTGGAACAAACGATTGAAAATTTTCTCTCGCATTTGCGGGTGGAGCGTCGTTTGTCACACAATACGACCGATAGTTATCAGCGTGATTTAGCGAGCCTGATTGAATGGATGCCAACGGCCGGTTTCGATGACTGGAAAAGCCTGAATGGCGAGGCTTTGCGCAGCTATATGGCGAGCGAGCATCGTCGCGGCCTGGGTGCGAAAAGTTTGCAGAGAAGATTGTCGGCCTGTCGTTCGCTGTTCCAGTGGCAGTTGAAACACGGCCAACTGAAAAATAATCCGGCACAGGGAATTCGCGCTCCCAAGGCGCCCAGAAAACTACCGCAAGTATTGGACCCCGATGAAATGGCGCGTCTGGTAGAAGTGCCGACCGATACGGAATTGGGCAAACGTGATCGCGCGATGCTTGAGCTGTTTTATTCTTCGGGCCTGCGTTTGTCGGAATTATGCAGCCTGCATTGGCGCGATCTGGATTTAAGCGACAGCGTGGTGCGCGTATTGGGCAAGGGCTCGAAAACCCGCATTGTGCCGGTTGGGAAATTTGCCCGCGAAGCGCTTGAAAACTGGCGCATGGAATCTTCCGGCAAACAGGATGCCCCGGTTTTTCCCGGCAGAAACGGCACGATTACGCCACGCGCGGTGCAACTGCGTTTACGCCAGTTGGCACAAAGCCAGGGCATCTGGAAACGTGTGTATCCGCATTTGATGCGCCACAGTTTCGCGAGCCATGTCCTGGAATCTTCCGGCGATTTGCGCGGCGTACAGGAATTGCTCGGGCATTCCGATATCGCTACCACGCAAATTTACACGCATCTCAATTATCAACATCTTGCCAAGGTTTACGATGCCGCGCATCCGCGTGCGAAACGCAAATCGAGTACAAAATAAAAATGAAACCAACCGATATTATTTTTCATCGCGCATCGCATCTGCTGGAAGTAGCCTTCGAAAACGGCGAGCGTTACAAACTGCCCTGCGAATATTTGCGGGTCGAATCGCCTTCGGCAGAAGTGCAGGGGCACGGTCCCGGTCAACGGGTGCTGGTCCCCGGTAAAAAACATGTGAATATCAATTCGATAGAACCGGTCGGTAACTATGCCGTGCAGTTGCATTTCGATGATGGCCACAACACCGGTATTTTCAGCTGGACCTTGTTGCGTGAGTTGGGTCAGGGCTTTGATATCCGATGGGATGCGTACCAGGCGGAATTACTCAAGCGCGGGCTTAGTCGCGAGCCCTAGCAGTCTCGCAAAGCAGGCATGACAAACCTGTACGGGCGCTGCATTCAAACGGCACAGGCACTGCCAAATGGCATTGTTATCGGCGCATAATATGCCCATGAACCAAGACCCTAAAAACCAGGCAGCACAAGAGTCCGACACCACACATTTCGGTTTCCGCGACGTACCCGTTGCCGACAAGCAAAAACTCGTTGGCCAGGTGTTTTCATCGGTCGCCGGTAAATACGATTTGATGAACGATTTGATGAGCCTTGGCGTGCATCGAATCTGGAAGCGTTATTTCGTAGGCACTTCCGGTGTCAAGCGCGGTGATCGCATTCTTGATCTGGCCGGCGGTACCGGCGATATCGCCATGTTGCTGCACGAACGTGTTGGCGATGCCGGCGAGGTGATCATTGGCGATATCAATGCCGCGATGCTGAGTGTCGGCCGTGATCGTTTGAATGACAAAGGCCTGGTGCGTGGTTTGCAGTATGTGCAACTAAATGCCGAAAGCCTGCCGTTTCCCGATAATAGTTTCGATATCGTGACCATTGCTTTCGGTCTGCGCAACGTGACCGATAAAGCAAAAGCGCTGCGTGATATGCATCGTGTTCTGAAAGTCGGTGGTCGTGTTCTGGTACTGGAATTTTCGCAAGTCAAACCGGAATGGTTTCGCCCGATTTACGATTTCCATTCTTTCAAGGTGTTGCCGAAACTGGGCAAACTATTTGCCAATGATTCCGACAGCTATCAATACCTGGCCGAATCGATTCGCAAACACCCCAATCAGGAAAGTCTGCAGGCCATGATCAGCGAGGCCGGTTTTGTCCGTTGCAGCCATCGCAATTTGAGTGGCGGCATTGTCGCCATCCACAGTGGTTATCGCGTTTAAATAGAAGATTACAACGAAGGAAACTTATGCGTTTATTTGCCGCACTATTGCTGGGCTCCATGCTTCCACTTGTCGCCACTGCCGCCGATGAGCGTCGCAATGACGAACACAGTTATGCCGAACCGACGCAGGTTGTCATAAGAGATATTGCACTGGATCTGAACGTCGATTTCGACAAGAAGGTCATCAGTGGCAACGCCAACCTGAGCCTGACCTGGCTGAAGCCGCAACACAGGCAACTGGTGCTGGATACGCGCGATCTGAGCATCGAAAAAATCGAAGGCACTACTGGCCGCATGGCCTGGCAGCCACTGCAATATGTGCTGGCGCCGCGCGATGATATTTTCGGCAGCAAGCTCACCATTGCAATGCCGCAAACCTACAGCAATGTACGAATTACCTATTCCACCTCGCCGCAGGCATCGGGCATTCAATGGCTTGATGCGCCTCTGACGGCGGGCAAGAAGCAGCCTTTCATGTTCAGCCAATCGCAATCCATTCATGCCCGCTCGTGGGTGCCGCTGCAAGATACACCCGGCGTGCGTTTTACTTATTCAGCACACATTACTACGCCCAAAAACGCGATGGCCCTGATGTCGGCGGACAATGCAGTCAATGCCGTGCGGGATGGTGATTATTCTTTCCGTATGCCGCAACCGATTTCTTCCTACTTGCTGGCCATTGCCGCCGGTGATCTGGTATTCGAACCGATTTCGCATCGTGCGGGTGTCTGGGCGGAACCATCGGTTGTGAAAAAAGCGGCCTGGGAATTTGCCGATACCGAAAAAATGATCGCCGCTGCCGAAAAACTGTATGGTCCCTATCGTTGGGAGCGTTACGACATTCTGGTATTACCGGCCTCGTTTCCTTTCGGCGGCATGGAAAATCCGCGTCTGACTTTTGCTACGCCAACGGTCATCGTGGGTGATCGTTCGCAAACCAGTTTGATTGCACATGAGCTGGCACATTCCTGGTCCGGTAATCTGGTAACCAATGCCAGCTGGAAAGACATGTGGTTGAACGAAGGTTTCACCACCTATGTGCAAGGCCGCATCGTGGAAGAAGTGTATGGCAAGGAATTGGCCGACATGGAAGACGTGAACGGCGAGTTCGATGCGCGCGGCGAAGTGGCAACGCTTGCACCGAACATGCAGTTGCTTGCATTGCCTGCGATGCCGGGTCTGGATCCGGACGAAGCTTCCAGCGATATCGCTTACGAAAAAGGCCAATGGTTTCTGACTTTCCTGGAACAGCGTTATGGCCGCGATATTTTTGATCCCTTCCTGCGCTCGTGGTTTGACGAGCATGCTTTCAAGACGGCCACGACTACCGATTTTGTCGAGTTCTACAAAAAACGTTTGGTCGATAAAAAACCCGGCGCCGTCACCGATAAGGAATTGCACGCCTGGGTTTACGAGCCGGGCATTCCGGATTTTGCAAAAGCTACCGTGTCGCCACGTTTTGTTGCCGTCGATGCCGCGCGCGAAAGCTGGGTAGCCGGAACACTGGCCGCGAAAAAAATTCCCGCGAAAAAATGGAGCACCCAGGAATGGACGCACTTCCTGGATAACCTGCCGAAGACTTTGCCAATGGCAAAGTTGCAGGAGCTGGATGCAGCTTTCAAATTAACCGGCACGCCCAATGGCGAAATTGCCATGCGCTGGTATCCGCTGACCATCCGCAGTGGCTATGTGAAAGCACGCCCGGCGATTGCGTCATTTCTGAAGAAGGTCGGCCGCCGCAAGTTGATCATCCCGAGCTACACCGCTTTGACCGAGAGCAAGGATGGCCTGGCATTCGCCAAGCAGGTTTTTGCCAGCGCCAAACCGGGCTATCACCCGATCACCATCGGTACGGTAGAGGCTTTGCTCGGAAAAGCTAACCCATAATCGGGCGATGCATATCCCGGCCACCGAACAATGAAAGCCAAACATGTACGCCGCCTGGCCTGGGCGGCGGGTATCGGTCTATCGGTGGCTACGGTCAGCACCGCATTGTTCATGCCGGAGCAATTCCTTCAGGCAGAATTTGCCCGCCTGCGCTGGCTGGCCGGCGCGGAAGTCCAGAGTAAGTCGGTTGCAGACCATCGCTGGGTATATCTGCAAGCCGGTTTCTCCGATGAAAACAGCGCACAAAAACCCTTGATGTTTTTAGTGCATGGCTACACCGGCAGCAAGGAAAACTGGCTGCCGGTGATGCGTGAACTGGGTAAAAAATATCGCGTCATCGCACCCGATTTGCCAGGCTGGGGCGAAACCACGCGCCTGGAAAATGCCGATTACGGTGTTGTCGCACAAAGCGAACGTCTAACCCAATTCATTCAATCGTTCAATGAAACACCGAGCATTCTGGTGGGACATTCGATGGGTGGCCACATTGCCGGTCTGATTGCGGCACGACAACCCGGGGTCGTTTCAAAACTGGTTTTGATGTCGGCTGCCGGTGTGCATTTTCAGGAAAACGATTTTTCCCGTTCGGTACTGAAAGGCGGTAATCCGTTTGAAGTAAAAACCCGCGAACAATTCCATGCACAAATGAGCCTGGTATTTACCGAGCCACCGTTTGTGCCCTGGCCATTTGATGAAGCCATGGTGCAACGCCGCCGCAGGGATGCCGCCTTCGAAGCCAAGGTGCTCGACAGCATCGGCCGTGGCAACGACGTGATTGCCCTGCAATCGGAACTCGAAAAAATCAAGTTGCCCACATTATTATTGTGGTGCAAGGATGATCGCGTAATCGACGTCAGCTCGGTGCCGATTTTCCAGGCCGGCATTCCTCATTCGCAAGCTCTTATTCTTGAAGGCTGCGGCCATATGCCAATGATGGCAAAGCCGAAAGAAGTCGCTCAGGGAATCGAGAGTTTTCTACAGTAGCCAGGGTCATGGCTTCATCTTACCCGGGGTTATCCGGGTTTATTTTGAAAAAAAGATATCTGTTTTTTATGCTGAAAGATCATTTTTCAGCAATTGGTGCTGCAGGCTTCCCGGGTCAGATAGAGCCATGACCCGGGCTACGTTTTATCTGATATCCGAAGCCGTAATCGCATTGCCCGGGTTCTCTAGATAACGCTCCAGAAAACCGATGACATGCTCGTCGTATTGCGAAGGGATGCGCGCATAAAAGTCTTCGTGTGACGCGTTCGGCACCACCCAAATGAATTTCGGGTTTTTGGCTCTCCGGTACATTTCTTCCGACTCGTCGATATTGGTATGCCGATCATGATCGCCTGCCAATATCAAAACCGGCGCTCCAAGTTGGGATATGTGATCAACGGGAGCCAGCTGTTCAGGGGAGATACCTGTCCTGGGTTGAAGTTGCATTTCAAGTAATGGCACCAGATAAGGTGCCAATCTTCCGAATCGAATCGATAAGCGATTGCGAATCGCCCGATGGATATTTGAATACACCGCCTCGAGAACGACGGCATCGAATCCGCACGGCATCTTGCCCAATAGAACAGACGCGCCACCAAGGGAAACGCCAATGACACCAATTTTTCGTCCGGGATTTTTCTTTAAAATCCATTCTCTGCCCGCTTCGACACCGAGCGATTCCCGCAGCCCCAGTGTGATCACTTTGCCGGGACTCTCGCCATGTGCCTGCAGGTCGAGCAACAGAACCGAATAACCCCGGGCAACTAATGATCTGGCTCGACCAATCATGGCCATTCGATTGCTTCTGACGCCATGCAGTAGAAGCACGGAAGGCTTGTCGGCTTTTCCTTGAATCCACCAGCCGCTTACAAACTGGCCGTCATTGGTAGGAATGGAAACCGATTCAACATGAAGGTCTCGCGGAGCCTCCGGAATTACTGCAGGTTGGGCGGAAATAAGTTGCCCACCCATTTGCCACGAGAAACCCGCAACCAGCAGCAAGCCGAGAAGCAAAGCTGCTGCGATAAATTTTACAATCTTCAAGAACACTCGCTTACGGACTTGCCGGTCTGCATGATGCATCGATGAAAAACATGCTGCACTTCAAGAGCCAAAAATTAAAACCCGAATTGCCATAATGCAATTCGGGTTTCAATTTACTTCGTTACGCTGGCTCTCGATGCATCGCGTACTTTTTTGAAGGCATTGCCTTCGCGATAATTTGGCCACTTATCGCTATTGGCCAGGGTTTTGCCCAGGAGTTGCAGGGCATTAAGATCCTGCACGACGCCACGCAAATCCCAGTTCGGGTCAAAATTATCGGCAGCCTTGTGATAGTGCACGCTATTGTATTCATCGAGCACGGACTGGCCGAATTCGGGACCTTTTTCAAGATTATCGATACCGCCTTTGGCATATAAGGCAGGTACGCCGGCTTTTGCGAAACTGAAATGATCGGAGCGGAAGAAGTTGCCTTTTTCCGGAGCGCTTTCCTGTTTCAGTACGCGCTTCTGGGCGGCGGCAATGGGTGCCAGCCAATCATCAAGTTCGGAATTTCCCAGTCCGATGACCGTTAGATCCTTCGCCGGGCCCACCATGGTCATCGCATCAAGATTGATCACGGCGACGGTTTTCGCCAGCGGAATGACCGGGTGTGCCGCGTAGTATTTCGAGCCGAGCAAACCGGATTCTTCCAGCGTGACAAACAAAAATACGATGGAGCGGTCGGCCGGTTTGTTGACGGTAAATTGCTCGGCAATTTCAAGCACGCCTGCCACACCGGAAGCATTATCAATGGCGCCGTTGTAGATATTATCGCCCGGCTCGTCGGGATGGGTGCCCAGATGGTCCCAGTGGGCGGTGTAAACAATGGCTTCATCGGGCCTGGTCTTGCCCGGCAGGATAGCCAGCACGTTCCGGGATTGTTTACGCGTGGTAGTGGTTTTCAGGTCGACACTCAATTGCGAATGCAAAGGTACCGCTTTGAAACCACGATGGCTGGCAGCGATGCGCAGCTTCATGAAGTCCAGACCGGCATTCTTGAATAATTGGCTGGCAGATTCCGCCGTCAACCAACCCTGTACCGGCACACGCGGTTCGGGGTCATCGCTTTTGGGTAAATCGAATTGCGCGCCGGACCAGGAATTTTTCACGACATCCCAGCCGTAAGCGGCGCCTTCGGTATCGTGGATGATCAGTACGGCTGCCGCGCCCTGGCGTGCAGCTTCTTCAAACTTGTAAGTCCAGCGGCCGTAATAAGTCATGCGGCGGCCTTCGAATAATTGCGTATCGCCGACATGAAAGCCGGGGTCGTTGATCAGCATCACGACCGTTTTGCCTTTCACGTTTAGGCCGGCGTAATCATTCCAGTTTTGTTCGGGTGCATTGACGCCGTAGCCGACAAACACCATCTCGCTGGCATTGATTTTGACTTCGGGCTCTTCGCTGCGCGTGCCCATGACCATGTCTTTGCCCATCAACAGACTTTGGCTTTTGCCTTTGGTCGTGATGCTCATGGTGGAATCGGGGCTGACCAGGCTTTCGACCATCGGTACTGTTTGTACGTAGCTATCGCCATTGGCGGGTTTCAAGCCCAGGCGCTGGAATTGCTGGATCAAATAGGCAACGGTTTTGTCTTCGCCGACTGTACCTGGGGCGCGGCCACCGAATTCATCGGAGGCCAGCACTTTGATATGCATCGAAAGGTCTTCGGTCGAAACTTCCGGACCAAAGCCATGTTCGGTTTTTGTTACGGATGGATTTGCCGGAACAACCGGATCGGCAATGTGTGCAGGTGCCTGACAGGCGCTTATGAGCAGACAAGTAGCTGAGACAAGGGCAAGACGCGACATGGCACCTCCAAAGTGAACACCGATAATAACGCGAATGTTCACAATGGAGTGTTAGCTGAATCTCAGTCTTTGCGTGCCGGTAGATCGCCGGTATAGGTTTGTACCGTGGCGCCGGTCACTTTGCCGATTTTGGCGCTGCTGTGTACCAGTAGCTCGACTTCGCGCTTGAATACCAGTTCACCCATCACCACGGCATGTGGCCCGATGATGATGCGGGGTTTTTTCTGCTTGCCCCAGTTCCAGCCCGAAGGCTTGTCGACCAAAATGCCGCCATGGATATGCGAGTTGGTGCCGACGGTAATATCGCCGGCAACCGTGCTCAGATCGCCGGTGATATTGGATTGGAAAATCAGGATTTTGCCGTTGACCGTTTCCACGTCATTGCCAAGCTCGGATAATTTTCCGATGGTGATGCCACCATTGACGGTGCTGACTTCGCCGGTTACATGGCTTTGTTCGCCAAGGGTAATCGAGCCATTGACGGTGCTGGCGCTGTCCAAAGAGGCTTTGTCTTCCGTGCTGATACTGCCGTTGACGGTTTCCACGCTCCCCACTTTTGCACCGGCATCAATGCGAATGCTGCCGTTGACGGTTTCCAGATCACCGTAGGTTTGGCTGGCTTCGGCATGAATGCTGCCGTTGACCTTGGAGACATCATTGTCGTGTGCCAGGACGTTGCCGGCAGCCAGAGCGAAGGCAAGAAATAATACGGTGTGGCGCATGAGAGGGAACTCCTGAAAACGATGGTGAACTTACGATGCGGTCGATATGCAAAAGGTTTAAAGCCGCGACAAATTCCAGCTTGCCTACTATCTGAATGGGATAAACCAGGCGATGCAAGTAGCTGCAACAGTCTCGGCTTAGTTCGTTACAATTGTGATGTGCCATAGGTCAGGAGCCTGCCTTGAATCGTCCGAAACCCTTATTACTGCTGATCCTTGATGGTTGGGGCTATCGTGAAGAAACCGCGGACAATGCCATTGCACTGGCGCAAGTCCCCAATTGGCGAGCACTTTTACACGATTATCCGAACACTTTGATCCATACCGAAGGCAGGTTTGTCGGATTGCCCGATGGCCAGATGGGCAATTCCGAAGTCGGCCACATGAATATCGGTGCAGGTCGTATTGTCTATCAGGATTTAACGCGGGTTGATGCCGATATCGAAAGTGGCGGTTTTTACGAAAACGCCGAATTGCTCAAAGCCTGCGATCTGGTCAATCAGAATGAGGCGAGCCTGCACGTTTTCGGTTTATTGTCGCCCGGCGGCGTACACAGCCACGAGGCGCATATTTTTGCGATGCTGGATCTGGCCCATCGCCGTGGCGTGAAAAAAGTAGCCGTGCATGCCTTTCTGGATGGTCGCGATATGCCGCCCAAATCGGCCGAGGCCAGCATCCGTGCGTTGCAGATTGTCTGCGATGAATTGGGCAATGCAAAAATCGCGACCGTTATCGGACGCTATTATGCAATGGACCGTGATCAACGCTGGGATAGACAGCAGGCGGCCTATCTCGCCATGGCAGAAGCACAATCGGAATGGCATGCCGACGATGCGCTTGCTGCCTTGAATGCAGCTTATGCGCGCGGCGAAACCGACGAGTTTGTAAAAGCCACGGTGATTGATGGTGGTGCAAGAATTGAAAACAACGACGCCATCGTGTTCATGAATTTCCGCGCCGACCGCGCGCGCCAGTTGACCTCGTGCTTTGTGCAGGCGGATTTTTCCGGTTTTGTAAAACCGCGACAAATAAAACTGTCGCGTTTCGTTTGCCTGAGCCAGTACGATGAAAAACTCGATGCTGCCGTTGCCTACGGTTCGGATGATTTGCCAAATACCCTCTCGGATGTATTGGCAGAAAATCATTGCACCCAGTTGCGCATCGCCGAAACCGAAAAATATGCACATGTCACTTTCTTTTTCAGCGGCGGGCGCGAACAAATGGCACGGGGCGAAGAACGCATTCTGATTCCGTCCCCAAAAGTGGCCACCTACGATTTGCAGCCGGAAATGAGTTGCCCGGAACTGACCGAAAAACTGGTGGCCGCCATTAAAGGGCAGAAGTTCGATGTGATTGTCTGCAATATTGCCAACCCGGACATGGTGGGACATACCGGCGATTTATCGGCCGCCATTAAAGCGGCGCAAGCCGTTGATACTGCCCTGGGGGCATTGCGAAAAGCGATCGTCGATGTCGGCGGTGAAATGCTGGTGACGGCAGATCACGGCAATCTGGAAATGATGCGTGATCCCGTCACCGGCGAACCGCATACCGCGCATACGGTGGGTCCGGTGCCTTTTGCCTATGTCGGCCGCAAAGCGGTCGCCAGAAATGGTGGCGCCCTGCGCGATATTGCGCCGACCATCCTGTATTTGCTGGGTATTGAAAAACCACTCGAAATGACCGGCACCTCATTGGTGGAGTTAAGCTGAGTGATAAAAGCGATTGCCATTGCGCTGGTGCTTCTGGTTTTCGGTGTGCAATCGACAATTGCACGGGCGGATAAAACTTCGACCCAGGCTCAGGCGGCAGCGCAAAAGAAAAAGCTCGATGCGGTACAGGAACAAATCAAAAAGCTCAGCGAAGACCAGAAAAAACTGGAACAGCAACGTGACCAGGCAAATAAGTCCTTGCAGGAGATGGATGCAAAAGTGGCGCTTGCCAGCAGGCAGGCGCGGCAAAGTAGCCAGCAATTAATGGCGCAACAATCGCAGCTGGAATTGCTGGAAAAAGACAAGCAGGCGCTGGAAATAAAACTGGCAAAACAGAAGCAGACGCTTGCGGCATTGATTCGTTCTGCCTATGCCCTGGGCGAAAGCCCTGCACTGGAACTGGTGTTATCGCAAGACAAAATCAGCGATTCCTCGCGTGCGCTGGCCTACCATCATTATTTTGAAATCGATCAAAAAAACCAGCTGGATATCATCACCGGACAATTGCAGGAATTGGCCGCGATGGCCGAAAAAGTAAAGCAGCAGCAACAGCAATTCCAGGCGGCAAAACTTACCCGGGAAAAAAACCTGCAGGCCCTGAGTGATCAGCGCAAACAACGCGATCTGGCATTGGCGAAAGTGGATGAGCAATATCGCGACAAGAAAACACGTTTAAATGCGCTTGGTCGTGACGAGAAAAACCTGAACCAGCTACTTGTGAAATTGCAGCAATTGATGGCGCAAAAACCACCTGTTGTGCCATCGCATAACGGCAAAAAAACACCCGTAAAACCGATGCCGATGGTCGCCATGGGGCCGATGCGTTTGCCGGTGCAAGGCAGTTTGCTGGCAGGTTTTGGCGGCAGCATGCCCGATGGGCATCGCAGCGATGGCTTGTTGATTGCCGGCAATGTAGGGGCCGAAGTCCATGCCGTGGCAGGCGGCCGGGTGGCCTACGCCGATTGGCTGAAAGGCTACGGCTTGCTGGTGATTGTCGATCACGGCAACGGCTGGATGAGCCTGTATGCTTTCAATGACAGTCTGCTGAAGAATGTTGGCGACAATGTAAAAACCGATGATGCGATTGCCACGCTGGGACGCTCGGGCGGACAATCCAGCCCCGCCCTGTATTTTGAATTGCGACAAAATGGCCAGCCCAAAGACCCGCGGGTCTGGCTAAAACCTTAGGAAATGTAATGCGTGCGTTTGTATTTACTGTTTTATTTGTTTCTTCCACTCTGAGTTTGGCTCAGCCGGCTCGCAGCCCTGTCGTAAAAACGGCTGCGCCAGCTTCGGACGCCATTCCGGTAGATGAAATCAGCCGCTATATGCAGGTGCTGGGTTTGGTGGAGCAATCCTATGTGGATCCGATCAAAAAAGCCGACTTGTTCGACGCCTCTTTGCGCGGTCTGCTGCAGGAACTCGACCCGCACAGTGCCTATCTGGATAAAAGCGAAATGCAGGAGTTGTCCGAGTTTTCTTCCGGAAGCTATTTGGGCATTGGTATTGAAGTTGAGCTACGCAAAGACAGAACACTGGTCATCGTTGCCCCCATTGATGGTTCGCCCGCAGCGAAAGCGGGCCTGCGTTCGGGAGACGTGATTACCGCGATCGACGGCAAGCCGGTCAAGGGCAGCAATGCCAACTCCGCCAGTTTGGGTTTACGCGGCAAGCAGGGTACTTCGGTACGTTTGACGATATTGCGTTCCGGCGAAACCGCAACGCGGGAAATTGCCGTTACGCGTGATCTGATCAAAGTCGAAAGCGTAAAAGCCCGCATGCTGGAACCTGGCTACGCTTATGTTCGCGTCAGTACTTTTCAGGAAGACACCGGCCGCAATCTGGTGCAGGAAGTTAATGCGCTGGGCAAATCGCAGAACGGAAAATTACGCGGGCTGGTACTCGACCTGCGCAGTAATCCGGGTGGTTTGCTGGATTCGGCCGTGCAGATTGCCGATGCTTTCATTGATAGCGGAATTATCGTCAGCACACGCGGACGTGCACCAAATTCGAATTCGATTTTGCGTGCAACGCCAGGCGATATCCTGAATGGTGCGCCGATTATCGTTCTGGTCGATGCCGGCAGTGCGAGTGCGTCCGAAGTATTGGCCGGTGCGTTGCATGATCAAAAACGCGCTTTGCTGATGGGTAGCCGAACCTTTGGCAAGGGTTCGGTGCAACAGGTATTTTCGATGCTGCGTGGAGACGGTATCAAACTCACGATTTCGCGCTATTACACGCCCAATGGAAAATCGATTCAGGCCTATGGCATTACGCCGGATGTCATCGTGAACGGAACTGCCGGCAAAGGTGTCAGGGAACAGGATTTAGCCGGGCACCTGACAGGCGATGACGAAATCGAAGATGGTTTTGCGCGTGGTGAATCGATTACCGGCGATGAAATTATCAACCAGGCGCTTGCACGTTTAAAGCTGGCCAGTGCGGCAAGAAAGAAGGCACAGTAAGCAGCTCAACTTTTATCGTGCTGCGAAATTCCAAACTCCGTCCAGACGGTTTTATTTTGTACTGCTTCGTCCCAGATGGCTTTGTTTTTCCTGATTAATTCCGGGTCGGCGTAAGAACGCGAATGATCAAGATGCAGGACGATGGCGCGATAGCGGACGCGCTTGCGTTTGATGCCGGAGCGATTCAATCGGTCGCCAAATTCCCAATCCGAACCACCGTAGGCCATGCGTTCATCAAAACCGTTGATCGCAACAAGATCCTTTTTCCAGCCCGAAGCATTGTTGCCGTACCAGTTGGCCTGCACGAAACTGAAAGTATCCAGTAAGCCCGCTTTGATTCCCCGGGCTTTCAAACGCTGGCTGATTTTCTTTTGCGGATAGCCATTCTTGATTAAATAATCCAGATCGAAACAACGGCCAGTCAAAATATCATCCTTGCCGATGGCTTCGCTGGTCACCATTGGCAGGCGAACATAATCGCCCGACAAATAGGCGCCGGCCTGTCTATGCCTGAGATGGGTTTCGACAAAATCATTGCGGGCTATGCAATCGCCATCGGTAAAAATCAGGTAATCGCCCTTTGCCTTGAGGATGGCCTGGTTGAGGATTCGGCATTTGCGAAAACCATTATCTTCCTGCCAGACATGTCTCATCGCGAAAGGTACTTTTGTCCGCATGCCGTCAATCAAGTCGCCAGTGGCGCTACCGGAACCATCGTCGGCGATCACCACTTCGAAATCCTGGCGGGTTTGACAGGAGAAACTCCAGAGCACTTTTTCAAGCCAGGCCGGGTTGTTGTAGGTGGTGATGATAATACTGGTTTGACTCATATTGCCTCTGCGGTGCCAATTCTCGTCTGCAATCATCCGCAAACTTCATATGTATTTCTCATGAACGCTGGATCAGCTTGCTTCCGGACAATCACCATTTGAAATTCAACATGAGGGTTTATGCACGCAAACTTATCACATTCAAAATCAATTCCAATATTGCGGTCAAGAAACTTCGGCTAGATTATCGTTGAAACCCTGGATACCTGGTTGGCAGTACTGTTAAATTTTGCAACACGGAGGATGCCTTGCCAAACCAGCATAACCTGCAATATGCACGATTTTTTGATGCGGAAAATTTCACGGCCTGAATTCTTGGTGGAAGAGATTGTCGATATCGATATGATCTAGCCGGCAAGCAATGCATTGCGATAATAACTTAGCAAACCTTCGGCCTGTTTTTTTCTATCTTGTTCCACCAGCGCATCGCCGACACTATCGCCGCTGCCGGTAGTTTTGTTGGCATCGAGCAAAACCGCCTGTCCGTCATGAATGACGTAATCGAACTTGCCGTAGTCAAACTCCATGTGCTTTCGCCAGAGTGCCAGCTGCGGATGGATTTCGCATGCTTGTGTCGGCTGGCTATTACTCCATGAAACAATCGGGCTTCCGGAAAAATTCCGCTGGCAACTTTCGCCATCGCCCAGAAACAGGTAGGTGCGCGTGCAATAAAAATCACCATCGCGCTCGGGCAGAAATTTCTCGACAACCAGATCGTCGCGCGAAAATACCTCCTCGGGAACCTGCGAAATGTTTTCGAGCACCCGGTAATCGGAGGCTTTGCGGATGACAAGCTGCTGCTGCCGTTTCGGGCCGATTTGATTCCATTGAAATTTTCGACGTGACCACCAATTGCCGTTGACGCGTTCGGGAATGCCGGCCGTGTTGGCATTCGATTTGATGATCACCTGCCCCTGGTAGTTATCGCCTTGTTGCAATAATTGCCTTGAAATCGCGGTTTTCCTGATATCGATGGCTTTCTTGTTCAGGCAGATCTCGTAGCGATTGGCAAAATCGACATAGGCCCCAGGCACCAGACTCAGATCGATATGCAAGATGGCAATGTCGGCGGGAACAAATTTCGCCGTACCGAAAACCGGAAATACCTGATGGCCAGCCTGCAGCCAATATTTTGCAATATGCATGATGTCGTAACGCAGGAGATTTCGTGAACGGTCCCTTTCGTGGAACAGTAAAGCAATGCGCATAAACCTAGCGTTGCTGTTTTGGCGGCATCGGAAAAGGCATCACCACTTTTTCGCCGGTTGCCGCGTCGCGAATCGCCAGCTGGCCTTTTCGGTCGACTTCTTCTATGCGCACGATACTTTGCATTGGCAGGTGCAGCACTTTGGTGTTGGCGAATTCGTCACGCAAACGTTCTTCCGTCGGATCAACGACCAGGCCTTCGTTGACATCGAATACCAGTTCGCTGATTTCGGTAAAGCCCCAGATATCCCCGGAAATAATCCGCCGCGCATACAGCTCGTAGATTTTTCCGGCGTTGAAAAAGGTGATTTTGTAGAGTTTTTTCATGCCGGCATTTTATCTCAGGCGCGGAATTTTTATGAAAGGCCGCATCATCAAGGCAATGACAATGCCGGCGATAAAACCGCTGACATGCGCCCACCATGCAACATAGCCAAAGGCCGGGCCAAGGAAAGTAAACAGCCATTGCAGCAAGGCCCAGATGCCGATCAGGACAACGGCGGGCAGCTTGATGAATTCCAGCCAAAGACCGAGCGGAATCACGATGCCAAGACGGGCATTGGGGAACAGCGCAAGATACGCACCAATCAGCGCCGAAACACCGCCGCTCGCTCCCACAATCAATCGCCCCGGGCTGTCGAGCATCAAGGAGGCAACCAAATTGGCGATGGCACCACCGAGCAGAAATACCGTCAGCAAACGCCAGGGGCCGAGTGATCGTTCCGACGGGAAGGCAAAGATCAGCAGGAAGATGACATTGCCCGCCATGTGGATCCAGTTGATATGGATAAACAAGGCGCTGAGCAAAGTCAGTGCGCGGCCGTCGGTGAAATCCGCCCGCCATTGATGCAGGCTGCCGGACAAGGTACCCCACTGATCGAGATAACTTTTGAATTCAGCATTGCTGGGCCACCATCGCAACCATAAAAAGGTCAATACGATAATTCCGACCAGAAGCGGAGTTGCCCAGCGCCGGGATGATTTCTTTCTCGATGGAAGATCGACGAACATATCGGGCGACTAGGGCCTGGGTAATAAGTAGGATTGTCCCTGCATCGACAATACCACGCCATCCTGGCGAATTTGTTCCACAACCGCCGAACCCAATACGCTGCCTTCATTCACGCGTTGTCCGTCGATAATGGCAAAACGCTTGTTTGCCTCGGGCGAATACACGTGCATGCTGAGTTTTAGTGGCGGCAATTGTTGTCGTTGATCTGCGGGCATTTCCGCCAGGCTTGCGATGCGTTCCGAAGCTTGTGTTTCATCGACGGCAGGGCTTGCCGGGGCTTGCTCGATTGTAACGGCCGGGGAAGACGGAACCGGCGCTGGCGCAGGTAATTCGACCGGTTTTTCTACAACGACCGGCTTTGGTGCGACAACCGGATTGCCGTGTTCGATGGGTTCCGGCTTGATGCCTGGTGCCGGCGTTTGCACGATAGCTGCAGGTTCATTGCCTGGTGATGGTGCTATCTGTGACTTTTGATAAAAGTAGGCTGCAAACACAATGGCAGTAATAAGCACAGCTATCAAAATAAACCAGGGCATCCGCGATGCTTTGTCGAGCACCATGCTGTCGGACACGGACGGCAGCGGGCTGAGCAAATTTGGAATTTCCCCGCGCTGGCGCTCGGCTTCGGATTTTTTCAGGGCGTCAAGAATCAAGGACATGCCCGACTCCCGAATCGCCCGTGCTTGCATCGAAGTAATATTTGGCACCCATGGCCAGTGCGATAGCCAAAAGACCAACGATGCACCAAAGTACAATTCGTTGTGATGTAAAACCTGTGCGTGTTGGCAATACTTCCTTCGCTGCCAGTGCGACCATCTTTTTATCGATGGATTTATTTTCCTGCACATACGCGGCCAGCAAGGCACGGTCGGCAATAATATTGAGCAAACGCGGAACTCCCTTTGAATGGCGAAACAAGGCCAGAACGGCATCGGAAGTGAAAGGGAACAATCGCCCACCCGCCACCGAGAAGCGATAGCGCAAGTATTGCCGGGTTTCCACTGCATTCAAGGGCGTCAAATGAAAGCGTGCCGTTATGCGTTGCGATAATTGCCGTAAATCGCGACGTGCCAACAATTCGCGCAACTCGGGTTGACCAAGCAAAATAATCTGCAATAACTTTTGCGTGTCGGTTTCCAGATTGGTCAGCAGGCGAATCTGTTCAAGTGCTTCGGCAGAAAGGTTCTGCGCTTCATCAATAATCAGCACGACCCGCAAACCTTCGGCATAGGCTTGCAGCAGATAAACATTGAGCGCATCGATTAACCGTTTTTGATGGCCCTGTTTGCCGCGCAGGGGAATATGCAATTCCTTGCAGACCGCCTCGAGCAATTCGATCGGCGAAAGCATGGGGTTCAGGATCAATGCCACGCGTGTGTTGGCCGGCAATTGCTTGAGCAATAATCGGCACAAGGTGGTTTTGCCGGTACCCACTTCGCCGGTCAGCTGCACGAAACCGCCACTACTGCCCTGGCCGACGCCATACAAAAGATGCGCGAGGGCATCCCGGTGGCGTTCGCTTAGAAAAACGAAACGCGGGTCCGGGCTAATCGAAAAAGGCGGTTCACGGAGCTGGAAGTACTCGAGAAACATGCGGTCAACAATCGTAAAAAGCCAGTATAACGCGGGTTTCGGGAAAACCTAGGCGGCGCTGTATTGGATGGGCATCAAGGCCAGACGGGCCTTTCACGATGGATGTCGCCAATCAGGACATCGCTTAGACTGTAGGAAAGTTAAGGATACCCCATGCCCACATCCCCCCTGATCGACCAGAAGAACCTTCGGTTTTTATTGCATGAGGTTTTTCCGGTGGAAAAGCTTTGCGCCTATCCTCGTTTTTCAGAGCATGAGGTCGCCACTTTCGATGCGGTCATACAGGCGGCACATGATTTGGCCTTGAAACAATTTCTGCCGCACAACCGGCAATCGGATAATCACGAGCCCGAATTCGAAAACGGCAGCGTAAAGATTATTCCGGAAGTGAAAGTTGCACTGGACGCTTATGCCGAAGCCGGATTTCCTGCTGCCTTTGCCGAGAGTGCAGATGGAGGCATGCAACTGCCTTTCAGCATTTCGCTCGCCTGTGATGCACTGTTCGCCAGTGCGAATGTTTCGACCATGGGCTATGCCATGCTGGCGCGCGGTGTTGCAAATTTGCTGAAGGCTCACGGTACCGAAGAGCAGAAACAAAAATTCATGCAGCCGATTTTGCAGGGACGTTTTCTCGGCACGATGTGCCTGAGTGAAACCCAGGCGGGCTCTTCACTTGGCGATATCAAGACAACCGCGGTTCTGCACGAAGACGGCAGCTATCGTTTAAGTGGTTCGAAGATGTGGATATCCGGTGGCGAACATGATTTGTCCGACAATATCATTCACATGGTGCTGGCAAAAATTCCCGGTGGTCCGCCTGGTGTAAAAGGCATCAGTCTTTTCATCGTGCCGAAATTTCTGGTGGATTCCGATGGAAGCCTGGGCGAACGCAATGATGTGCATTTGGCCGGCGTCAATCACAAGCTCGGCCAGCGCGGCATCGTGAACACGTTTCTGAAATTCGGCGAGCAGGACAAGTGCATCGCTTATCTGGTAGGCCCGCAGCATCAGGGTTTGGCGCAGATGTTCCATATGATGAATGAGGCCCGCATCGGTGTTGGCGTCGGCGCGATCATGCTTGGCACGGCCGGCTATCTGCATAGCCTGGAGTATGCGAAAGAACGCCGGCAAGGTCGTCATCCCGAGCAGAAAGACCCCGCTTCACCGCCGGTGGCATTGATCGAGCACGCCGATATCAGGCGAATGTTACTGCAACAAAAATCCTATACCGAAGGCGCGCTTGCATTGGCGTTTTATTGTGCGCAATTAATCGACTTGCGCGATAACGATTCCAGCACCGATAAAGTTCGCGAAGCCAGGCTTTTGCTCGAACTGATGACGCCGATTCTGAAAGCCTGGAGTGGCGAGTGGTGTTGCAGGGCCAATGATCTGGCGATTCAGGTGCTGGGCGGTTACGGTTACACGCGGGAGTATCCGGTTGAACAGTTTTATCGCGATAACCGGCTCAATCCGATTCACGAAGGTGCCAACGGCATTCAGGCGCTCGATTTGCTCGGCAGGAAAGTCTTGCTGGAAAATGGCGCGGCACTTGGTTTTCTGCAAAAGGAAATGCAAGCCGATATCAGACGGGCAAGTGAATTCGAGAGCTTGAAACAATTTGCCGATCAGCTCCATGAGGCGCTGCAACTCGCCGGTAAAACCACGCAGGTTCTCATGATGCAAATGCAACAGGGCAATATCCGCTTGAGTCTTGCCAATGCCGCCTATTACCTGAATATGATGGGCCATATCAGTATTGCCTGGATGTGGTTGAAGCAAGCGCTAGTCGCCGAGCAGGCGGCAGAAAAGGGCAATGATTTTTATGAGGGCAAACTGCATGCCTGCCGTTTCTTTTTTACTTATGAGTTGCCGCAGATAAAAGCCCAGGCTGCGTTATTGCAGAAAATGGACGACACGACTCTCACCATGCCAGTGGAATCATTCTGATGACAGCACCGACATTCACCCTTGAACGCGATGGCCATATTTTATTGATGGGTTTCAATCGCCCGGACAAACGCAATGCTTTCGATGTCGATACCTATCGCGCGCTGGCTGCCGCTTATGGCGAACTGGATCGGGATCCCGAGTTGCGTGTCGGTTTGGTATTCGGGCATGGCGACCACTTCACGGCCGGTCTGGATTTACCGCAATGGGCGCCGGTTCTGGCGCAAGGCCGTTTGGCGGATTTGCCCGAAGACAGTATCGAGCCATTCGGGCTGGATGAAAAAAATCGTTGTCGCAAACCCGTGGTATTTGCCGCACAAGGCGCCAGTTTTACCGTCGCGATGGAATTGATGATGGCGGGCGATATCCGCGTGGCTTCGCGCACGGCACGTTTTGCACAACTGGAAGTACAGCGCGGTTTCTTTCCCTGCGGCGGCGGCACCGTGCGCCTGATGCAGGAAATCGGCTGGGGCAATGCCATGCGGTATTTATTGACGGGCGACGAGTTCAGCGGCGAAGAGGCGTATCGCATGGGTTTTGTCCAGCATCTCACCGAGCCGGGCGAACAATATACCTGCGCATTGAATATTGCCCGCACCATTGCCAAAGCCGCTCCGCTCGGCGTGCAGGCCGCATTGGCATCGTCGCGTCTGGCGCGAAGTCACGGCGAGATCGCCGCACTCCAAGCACTGATGCCCGCTTTACCTGCGATGATGCAAACGCAAGACATGCACGAGGCCATTGAAGCATTCAAGGAAAGACGCACACCGGTATTCAAGGGCAAATAATTTTCTCGAACGTCACAAAGCGATGGGGGATTTATGGCGAAGCGATTGAAACCATTAAGCGGATTGGATGCCGGCTTTTTATATCTGGAAAATGCCGGAACACCGATGCATGTCGGCAGCGTAATGCTCATCGAAGTACCGAAGACGCGATCAAGAAAGAAATACGATTTTCAGGCTGAATTGCTCGCGCACTTGCAGGATAGATTGCCGCGCGCCGCTGCATTGCGCAGAGTGTTGAAAGAAACGCCGCTCGATCTGGCGCACCCGATGTGGGTGGAAACCGACAATGTCGATCTGAAAAATCATGTGCTGAAAAAAACATTGCCCGGCAATGGCGGCATGGGTAAATTGCACGCCCTGACCGGCAAGTTGCATGCGGCTTTACTGGATCGGAAATTGCCGATGTGGCAATTCGTCGTCATCGAAAATGTCGAACCCGGCGTCATTGCCTTGTACTCGAAAGTGCATCACGCCTTGCTCGATGGCCAGGGCGGCGTTGCACTTGCTCAGGTATTGCTGGATATCGAAGCGAAAGCACCGAAGAAAACCGGCAAGAAAAAAATCGTGGAAACGCCTGCGGCATCACGTCTGCGCAAGCGCGATGTCACGCAAACCGCCGTGCGTTCAACCGTCAACCAGTTCGCAAAATTATTGCGTGCCTTGCCGGGAACATTAAAGCTTGCCGGCGGTATCGGCTCGCCAGCCAAACTGAAGAATCTTCGCGACAGCATCCTGCTTGCACCACGCACGCCGTTCAATCAGCAAATCAGCAGCGCCAGAAGTTTTGCGACCGTGTCGGTGCCGATTGATCTGGTGAAGAAAGTTGCGCGCGGTTTCAATGTCAGTTTGAATGATGTGGTGATGGCAATGTGCGGCGGAGCTTTGCGCGAGATGCTGAAAAAGACCCAGCACTTGCCGAAACAAAGTCTGGTTGCCGCCATGCCGGTGTCCTTGCGTGAAAGCGGCAATACCGATGCCAATAATCAGGTTTCGATGGTGCAATGTTCGCTGGCGACCGATATCGCCGATCCGCTCGAACGCCTGCAAGCCATCCGTACATCGACCGCGCAAATCAAGCAACGGGTGGCGACATTCAGGAATTTGATTCCGACCGATTTTCCGGGCTTGGCGGCACCGATCTGGGCATCGGGATTGTCGCGTTTATGGGCAAGCGGACGTGTTGCCGAACGCTTGCCGCCGCTGGCCAATGTCGCCATTTCCAATGTGCCCGGGCCGCCGATTCCGCTTTATCTGGCGGGAGCGAAGCTGAGGCATTACTATCCGGTTTCCATAGTGACGCACGGTTTGGCTTTGAATATTACTGTACAAAGTTATGCCGGCTCGCTGGAATTTGGTATCACTGCTTGCGGCGATATCGTGCGCAGGCCCGAAGCGCTTGCTGCCGCGTTGTCACGCTCCCTTAATGAACTCGATGAGATCCTGCCTGCATGAAAGTACCTGTCCAGCGCCCGAAAACACACCAGCCGCTCAAGCCACCTTCATGGTTGTGCATGGCATTGGAAGGACGCGCCGTATTGGAATGGGGTTCGTATCTTGCCTCATGGCCTTTGCTGAAAAATGCGCCGCGTGGTGATGGTCATCCGGTGCTGGTATTGCCGGGTTTGGCAGCGGGTGACCGCAGTACATATCCGATTCGTCGTTATCTCGACCGTTTGGGTTACGCCGCCTACAAATGGGATCAAGGTTTGAATTTTGGGCCACGCGAACACGTGATCAAAGGCCTGGTTGAAAAAGTAAGGCAAATCCAATTCGAACATGACCAGAAAGTCAGTATCGTCGGCTGGTCACTGGGTGGCGCAATGGCGAATGCGCTGGCATTGCGCATGCCCGAAAGAATTCGTTCGGTGATTACCATGGGTTCGCCATTGACCGGTCATCCCAAAGGCACCAATGTCTGGCGCATTTTCGAATTGGTCAGCGGTTTTCGTCATGATGATCCACGCTTGATGGAATTGGTCGCCGGACAACCGAGTGTGCCGACGACATCGATCATGAGCAAAACCGACGGCATCGTGAACTGGCGCATGAGCCTGGCTGCTGATCACAATATGTCGGAAAACATTGAAGTCAGCGCCACCCATTTGGGCATGGGAGCGAACGCCGCCGTGCTCTGGGCAATGGCCGATCGTCTGGCGCAGAAAGAAGGCGAGTGGAAGCCTTTCGATAAAAAAGCAACGCCATTCCATTCATTGTTTTTCCGCGACCCGCATTCATTCCGCCTGGCAGATTTAATCGCGCCATAATTCCGTAGGGGCGCCTGCTTGCCGCGCCCGCTCTTGCTTGCCGATGTCGAAAGCGGGCGCAGCAAGCAGGCGCCCCTACGTAATCACGAATTCGAAGTAACGTGTTTAGCGGCAACAATCCAAAGTGAAATCAACATGAAATTGCTGGCTGCAAATGCAGTCAATCTATGCATCACATTGTTGTAACTCAAATGGATGATGCTGTGAATAACGCGCAGCACGACATATGCCCATGCCAGCTTGATCGCAATGTATGATCCGCCTGCCGTTACATACAGCAGCACGCACACGACATAAAACAGCATCGGCAATTCAAGCAGATTCATGTAATTGCGATTTGGAATGCTGACGTAAGCCGGCACCGTCGCCGACTCGCCATATTTGAAATCATCGGATTTTATTTCGCGCCGCAGTCCCGCGCGAACGCGGTAAAACGGAATCAGCAGCAGGACGAGAAAAGTCCAGGCGGCAAGAGCAAATACCGGATAAAGAATGGCGGGGTTTTGCATTGGATTGCCTCGCAGAAAAAATTTATCTACCCGTAGGGGCGCCTGCTTGCCGCGCCCGCTCTTGCTTGCCGATCTTGAAAGCGGGCGCGGCAAGCAGGCGCCCCTACATGCAATAATTACATCGAATATCAATCCGCCAGTGTCAGCAAACTCGCATTGCCACCTGCTGCCGTCGTGTTCACGGTCAAGGTGCGCTCGCTGGCGAATTTCAGCAGATAGTGCGGGCCGCCGGCTTTCGGGCCGGTACCGCTGAGGCCTTCGCCACCAAACGGTTGTACGCCGACCACGGCGCCGATTTGATTGCGATTGACATAGCAATTGCCGACGCGAACGGACTTGGCGATATGGGTTATCGTGGAATCGATGCGTGAATGAATGCCGAGTGTCAAACCATAGCCGCTGGCATTGATTTGATTGAGTACGTCGTCAAGCTGCGAAGCTTCGTAACGGATTACATGCAATACCGGTCCGAAAATTTCGCGGCTCAATTGCGAAAGCGAATTCAGTTCGTAGGCGCGTGGCGCGAAGAAACTGCCGTTCGCACAAGCGGCTGGCAATTCAACGGCCTTGATCAGTTTGGCTTCCTTGTCCATGCGTTCGGCATGCGCGACCAGAATCGCCTTGGCATCTTCGTCGATCACCGGGCCAACATCGGTCGATAGCAAACCCGGATCGCCTACCACCAATTCATCCATCGCACCGCCGAGCATGTGGATTACTTTGTCGGCGATATCGCTTTGCACGAATAAAATACGCGCAGCCGAACAACGCTGCCCGGCCGAATCAAACGCGGCGGTAATGGCATCTTTCACCAATTGTTCCGGCAATGCCGATGAGTCGGCGATCAGTGCATTTTGTCCGCCGGTTTCGGCGATCAGTGTCGCGATTTGCGCATTGCGTGCCGCAAGCGTGCGATTGATTGCCCAGGCGGTTTCGGTTGATCCGGTAAAACAGACACCGGCAACGCGCGGATCTTTTGTCAGTGCCGCACCAACGGTGGCGCCGTCGCCGGGCAGGAATTGCAATACTTTTTCCGGCACGCCGGCTTCGTGCAGTAATTTCACGGCGAAGAAAGCCATCAGGCTGGTTTGTTCGGCTGGTTTGGCAATCACGGTATTGCCGGCAGCCAGTGCGGCAGCAATTTGTCCGATAAAAATGGCAAGCGGGAAATTCCACGGGCTGATGCAGACGAACACGCCGCGGCCATGCAGTTGCAGTTCGTTTGATTCGCCGGTCGGGCCAGGCAGCTTTTCAGGATGGCCAAACAGTTTGCGTGATTGCACTGCGTAGTAGCGGCAGAAATCAACGGCTTCACGCACTTCGGCGACCGAGGCGGACATCGATTTGCCAGCTTCTTTTACGCAAAGCGCGATCAATTCGGGCATGCGTTGTTCCATCAGGTCGGCTGCATGCTCCAGAATTTTCGCGCGCGATGCCGCTGGCGTGTGGTCCCATTCCTGGAATGCCGAGTGGGCGTTATCCAAAGCCACGGACACTTGTGCACTGTCGGTGGATTGCCATTGGCCGACCGCTTCTTTGCGGTTCGCCGGGTTGGTCACCGCATTCATCGCGCCGGTATTTTTGCTGTCGGGCACCAGCGGCGTTGCCTGCCAGTTTTTGATTGCGGCATTAACGCTCGCGGCGAGTTCGGCTAAAGCGGAATCATTGGCTAGGTTGATGCCCATAGAATTTTTTCTCTCATCGCCAAACAAATGGCCAGGGGTTGGAATGCGGGGATGTGCCTTGCTGGCAAAACCGGTGACGGCGGCGACCGGATCGGCGACCAGATCTTCCGGTTTTACATTGGCATCGGTAATACGGTTGACGAAGCTGGAGTTCGCACCATTTTCCAGAAGGCGACGCACCAGATAGGGCAGCAAATCCTCGTGCGAACCGACCGGTGCGTAAACACGGCAGGGAATCGCCAAATCATTCTTGCCGATCACTTCGGCATACAGGTCGTGGCCCATGCCATGCAGGCGCTGGTATTCGTAATTCGGCAGACCGGTGTTTTTCGCAATCTGGTAAATCGCGGCAATCGTATGCGCGTTGTGCGTGGCGAACATCGGATAAATAACATCGCTGGCTTGCAACATTTTTTTCGCGCAGGCGATGTAGCTCACGTCGGTATTCGGCTTGCGCGTGAAAACAGGATAGTTGGCATAGCCTTCCATCTGCGCTTTCTTGATTTCCGAATCCCAGTAAGCGCCTTTCACCAGACGGATCGGCATGCGGCGGCCGGTAGTTTTTGCCAGGTCGATCAAATAATCGAGCACGAATGGCGCACGCTTCTGGTAAGCCTGGACGGCAAGCCCGTAGCCTTCCCAACCATCGAGTGATTTGTCGGTGAATACTTTTGCAATCAGTTCCAGCGACAATTCCAGACGCTCCGATTCTTCGGCATCAATGGTAAAGCCGATGCCGACCGTTTTCGCCTGCTGCGCCAGTTGCAAAATACGCGGCGCCAATTCATTCATCACGCGTTCGCGTTTCCCTACTTCGAGACGCGGATGCAATGCAGAAAGTTTGATCGATATTGAAGGTGCGGCAAAAACATCGGGATACGGACCGCCGGCACCAATGGCCTCGATCGCATTTTTATAAGCCTGGAAATACCGTTCGGCATCGGCGGCGGTGAATGCCGCTTCGCCGAGCATGTCGAAGGAATAACGGTAGTTCGACCCTTCGCCTTTCTGCGAGCGCTCCAGTGCTTCGGAAATCGTGCGGCCCAGCACAAATTGATGACCCATGATGCGCATGGCCTGGCGTACGGCCAGACGAATTGCCGGTTCGCCGGCACGCGAAACCAATCGTTTGAATGCGCCGCCAAAATCACGCTGGGTATCATCGGCCAGGCTGACGATTTTTCCGGTCAGCATCAGGCCCCAGGTCGAGGCATTGACCAATAGCGAGCTGGATTGGCCAACATGTGAATTCCAGTCGGCATCGCCGAGTTTGTCGCGAATCAATTTATCGGCGGTGCCCTGGTCCGGAATGCGCAAAAGCGCTTCGGCCACGCACATCAGCAGCACGCCTTCTTCGGAAGACAGGTCGTATTCGCGCATGAAGGCTTCGACCAAACCGGGATCTGCCGCACGAATCCGGACTTTCTTCACAAGCCCTGCCGCCATGGTTTGTACATCGGCCTGTTCGCTTTCGGCCAGGCGTGCCTGTTCCAGTAATTCGCTTAAATGTTCGGCTTCATCACGCGCATAAGCAGCAGTGATGCGTGTCATCAAGGGGGAAAAGTACTTGGGTAATTCAGGCGCAAGAATGGAATTCACAGACAACCTAGCTTGGGAGTGATGAAAGCGAGAGTGGGATTCTACGGCTTTGTCGCGCTGCTGGGCAGGGCATGATTCTTCACCTGGCCGTCCGTACGAGAGCGTATTCTAGTTGCCGGTAGGGTGCTCTAGCGAGTAAAATTGGCCTGATTTCCTGTGGCCCAACCTAGGGATTTTCAATGATTGAGCAGTTTCTGTCCGAAAACAGCCGGTGCGCCCTGGTGCTGCGGCCGCGTCGGGCAATGACGAAGTCTCAATTTATTGGGTTGTTCGCGGCCATTGCGATGGCCACCTGGATAGTCGCGTTGATGGGTTATTTGGTGGGAAATGTGTTTGCGCCGGTGTTTGCATTGCTCGATTGCGTTTTCGTGGCAGCTTCATTGCGCTGGGTTTGGTTCAAAAGTAATCGTGTTGAAACCATTGAACTCGATGCGGAACATTGCACCGTGTGGCGTTCGGGGCGAGAAGAATTGGCATTTGACGCGCATCCATATTGGGTTCGCATGCTGCTTGAAAAAGCGCAGGAAGCACCGCCGGAAATATTGCGTGTAGTGCTGGCGTCAAAAGGCAAAAGTTGTGAAGTAGGATCGTTTCTGGCGCCGGATGAGCGCCGCGATCTGGCAGTAAAGTTGAAGACATTATTGGCGCAGGCAGCACAACGCGCTTGAGAATTTTAGTTTGATGTACGGGGATTGAGGCGGACATGATGAAAACAAATCGCATCACGGCAATGTTGACCGGCCTGTTGGCCAGTGTTGCTTCACTGGCAGCATTTGCCGATGACACCAAAGAGCCACAACGCTGGCAGCTGAACATGACCGATGGCGTTACCGCCAGCGCAAAAAATGCCTATGACTCGCATATGCTGATGTTCTGGGTTTGCGTGGTAATCGGTATCGTCGTATTCGGCGCCATGGCATTTGCGATGTTCAAATTCCGCAAATCCAAAGGCGCCGTGCCGGATACCGAATTCACCCACAGTACTTTTCTTGAAGTTTTGTGGACCGGCATTCCCATCATCATTTTGATTGCATCGGCAATTCCGGCAACCGGCAAGGTAATGGAACTTTACAATCGCGACCATTCGCCGAAACCATTCGACATGACCATCAAGATTACCGGTCAACAATGGTTGTGGACCTACGAATACAAAGGCGAAGACCTTGAATTCACTTCGCGTCTGGATCGCGAATCCGACCGTCTGCGTCAGGACAAGAACGCCACGCCGGAACAGATCAAGGCACACAAGCATTATTTACGCGACGTGGATAACGCTCTGGTGATTCCAGCCGATACCCGTGTGCGTTTCGTGATTACCGCCGACGACGTGATTCACGCCTGGTGGGTGCCGGCACTTGGCTGGAAGCAAGACGCCATTCCCGGCGTGATCAACGATCAATGGACCGAAGTTCCAGCCTCGAAAATCGGCACCTATCGCGGTGTTTGCGCCGAACTTTGCGGTAAGGACCACGGCTTTATGCCGATTGTCGTGAAAGTGGTTTCGAAAGCGGATTACAAAACCTGGCTGGCCGCAGAAAAAGCTGCGCGCAACCCGGCGCCTGTCACGGCAGCCCCGGAAGCGGTGACAGTCGATGCCGGTGATGTGCCAGCAGAAAACGCGGCGGATCAAAAAGCCGCTGCACCTGCCACGAAAACCCAACCCTAATTACAGAATTCTTTAAGAGGCACGCGCCATGGCACATGACACTGCTCACGACGGTCATCACGACGATCACGATCACAAGCAAGGTTTTTTCGAGCGTTGGTTTTACTCCACCAACCATAAAGATATCGGTACTTTGTATTTGCTGTTCTCGTTGCTGATGTTCTTTATCGGCGGCGCGATGGCAATGTTGATTCGTGCCGAATTATTCCAGCCTGGTTTGCAGCTGATGGCGCCGGAATTCTTCAATCAAATGACTACCACGCATGCCCTGGTGATGATCTTCGGCGCTGTCATGCCGGCCTTCGTTGGTCTGGCCAACTGGATGATCCCCTTGATGATCGGCGCGCCCGATATGGCATTGCCGCGCATGAACAACTGGTCGTTCTGGATCATGCCGTTTGCATTCACCCTCTTGTTGCTGCCTTTGATTCTGGAAGGTTTCGGCATTGGGGGCGGTGGCCCGGCCGGTGGCTGGACTCTGTATCCGCCGTTGTCGCTGCAAGGCGGTTCGAGCACGGCGTTCACCATTTTCGCCATTCACATGATGGGTGTCAGCTCGATCATGGGTGCCATCAACATCATCGCGACGGTGTTGAACATGCGCGCGCCCGGCGTCGATCTGCTGAAAATGCCGGTCTTCGTCTGGACGTGGCTGATTACCGCATTCCTGCTGATCGCCGTTATGCCGGTTCTGGCCGGTTCGGTCACGATGCTGTTGACCGACAAATTCTTTGGCACCAGCTTCTTCAATGCTGCCGGTGGTGGCGATCCGGTGATGTATCAACATATCTTCTGGTTCTTCGGTCACCCAGAGGTTTACATCATGATTCTGCCCGCCTTCGGCGTGGTGTCTGAAATCATTCCTACTTTTGCACGCAAGCCATTGTTCGGTTATCAGGCCATGGTGTACGCGACGGCTTCGATCGCGTTCCTGAGCTTCATCGTCTGGGCTCACCACATGTTTACCGTCGGCATGCCGCTTGGTGGCGAGTTGTACTTCATGTACGCCACCATGCTGATCGCCATTCCGACCGGCGTGAAAGTATTCAACTGGGTCACCACCTTGTGGCGCGGTTCGATTACCTTCGAAACCCCGATGCTGTTCGCACTTGGCTTCGTGATCATGTTCACGATCGGCGGTTTTTCCGGCCTGATGCTGGCGATCGTGTCGGCCGATTCGCAATATCACGATACCTATTTCGTGGTGGCGCATTTCCATTACGTTCTGGTAACCGGCGCCATCTTCGGCATCATGGCCGGCGTGTATTACTGGATCCCGAAATGGACCGGCCACATGTACAACGAAACGCTGGGCAAATGGCATTTCTGGCTCAGCACTATTTTCGTGAACCTGTTGTTCTTCCCGCAACACTTCCTGGGATTGGCGGGCATGCAGCGTCGCGTACCGGATTACAACCCGGCCTTCGCTGATTTCAATATGTGGTCATCGATCGGCGGCTTCGGTTTTGGCGCAAGCCAAATCCTGTTTGCCATCATCATCTGGAAATGTATTCGCGGCGGTGCTACAGCTCCTGCGCGTTCATGGGAAGCTGCCAGAGGCCTGGAATGGACTGTGCCATCGCCTGCGCCGCACCACACATTCACCACGCCGCCGGTTATTCGCGACGGTGATTTGGCCCATGGCGACATCACGCACTAATGAATAACTCCGGGCAAAACACGGAAGTGCAGGGTCGCGCGAAAGCGCGACGTACTGCATTGATTGTCGCTTTGATTGCGCTTGCCGTTTACGGCGGTTTTTTCCTGACGATGTTGTGAACATGAAACCAGAAGTCCGCAAAACACTTAAAAACATCGCACTGATTTCAGTGTGTTCGTTCGTGTTTGCGTTCTCGATGGTGCCTTTGTACAACATTGCCTGCGAAAAAGTTTTCGGCATCAAAATGGAAAAAGGTCCGACCGGCGAAGAAACCATTGCCGGTGCGAAGATAGACAGCGCCCGCAAGGTAATCGTTGAATTCGACGGTACCGTCAATTCCAAGCTGCCCTGGGACTTCAAGCCTTCGCAGCTTACGATGGAAGTGATTCCGGGCAAAATGTACGACGCCCATTACACTGCAAAAAACCGGGCGACATACGATGTTGTCGGTAACGCAGCGCCTTCGATAACGCCGGTAACCGCTTCGAGTTTTTTTCAGAAAACCGAATGTTTCTGTTTTACCCAGCAGATGTTGAAAGCCGGTGAACAACGCGACATGCCGGTTCGCTTTGTCGTCAATCCGAATTTGCCGGATGATGTGCACACCATCACGCTGTCGTATACTTTTTTCATCAATGACAAGGCCACTGCCGCGCTTGCAAAAGCACCAGTTCAGCCTGTTGCAGCAATAACACTTTAAGAGACTGGGGAATTAAAATGGCACACGCCCAACCCGATGCAAACGCATATTACGTTCCGCACCATAGCCGTTGGCCTTTCGTAGGTTCCATTGTCATGTTCACCATGATGGTGGGCGTAGCCAATTGGCTGAACGGAAGCGACTGGGGTTATACGATTTTCCTGATCGGTGTGCTCGGCATGCTGTTGAATCTGGGCCTGTGGTTCGGCGATGTGATTTCCGAATCGATGCATGGCCGCTATAACGAACAGGTGGATGCCTCGTTCCGAATGGGCATGATGTGGTTTATTTTTTCCGAAGTCATGTTCTTTGCGGCCTTCTTCGGCGCATTGTTTTACGCACGTACTTTCGTATTGCCGTGGTTGTCGGGTGAAGGCGATGGCGCGCTGACCAACAATTTCCTCTGGCACGGTTTCAGTGCCGGCTGGCCGAGCAATGGCCCGGGCCACATTGGTGGCGAATATGAAATCATCCCTGCCTGGGGTTTGCCATTACTCAATACCCTGATCCTGCTGACATCGGGCGTCACCATTACCATGGCGCATCATGCGCTGAAGGCAAACGCACGCAAGGCATTGCTGGTATGGCTGGGTCTGACGGTCGCGCTTGGCGCGTTGTTCCTGTACTTCCAGGCAACCGAATATATCCACGCCTATCACGAACTTAATTTGACTCTGGGTTCGGGCATTTATGGCTCGACATTCTTTATGTTGACCGGCTTCCACGGCATGCATGTGGCACTGGGTACCATCATGTTGTCGGTCATGTGGTTTCGCTGCGCGAAAGGCCATTTCAGCAAGGACCATCACTTCGCATTTGAAGCCGTTGCCTGGTACTGGCATTTCGTGGACGTGGTGTGGCTGGGTTTGTTCCTGTTCGTCTACGTCCTTTAATCGACGCGAACCTGTTTTAAAAAAGCCGGCATTGCCGGCTTTTTTATTGCCGGATATTTGTTGTGTAAGATTTGTCATGTGGTGGGGGTAAATCGGCATTTATGAGATATTGGTTCAACAGGTAGCTCTTACAAGGATATTCATATGAGATCGCGGCCAACGCTTTTTCTGGCTCTAGCATTTTTCGCTTTTTCCACTGGCGCAGCGGCGGAAGATCCGTACCGGAGCTTTTTTGCCGAATACGAATCCCTGAGTAATCATTTCGATGCAAAAGTCGCCGACCTGTATTCGGATGATGCCAACATGATTGCAGTTCGAATATTGCCCGACGGTACCGAGCAAAAACTATCGCTCGATGGAAAGAAATTCAAAGGCATGTTCGCTGAATTGGCCGATATCGCAAAGAAGCGCGGCGATACGAACAAATACAGCAATATTCAGATCAACCGCGATGGCGAGTCGATGAAAATCAGTGCGTCGCGTTATTCCGGGGCCAAGTGCTATACCGACAATGATTACTACATGAAGCTCAGGCAGCGTGCCGATGGAAGAATTGAAATCATCGAGGAATTTTCCACCTCGCCAAGCAAATCCGCCTGTGCAAACGCTTCCGAAAATGATCTGGATCTCGTGCTGGAAGCCACGGTGAAATTATCGAACAAGCAACTTCCCGTCATGGTCGATAGCGATACCAGGCTTGAAAAGTTGTCGACAGATGGCAAGACGATGACTTATCACTACCTGCTGGTGAATTACGCAGCCAGGGATCTCGATGCCACGGCCTTGATGAAATTGCTTGTGCCGACCGTAATCAGGCAAACCTGCGACCAGGCGAGCCTGAAGGCGATTCTTGAGCAGGGCGGCAGCATTGCACATCGCTATAACGCAAAAGACAATGTCCTGATTGGCGAAGTTGCCGTCAATAAAAAAAGCTGTGAGCCATAAACACGCAGTGCGTGCCCGTCAGCTTTCATTGGGTGGACGCTGCGTCCATCCGGCAGGTCAACCTTGAATTCCGTGCGGTTTGATTACGCCGGTATAAATGCCAAGGATGACGAGAAGAATCAGGCCGATCGACAGGCCGATTCGCCAGCTGAGGGAATTGACGGTCCGATTACTTTTACCCTTGTCCACCATCATGTAATACAGCCCGGCACCCAGGTTGTACAAAATCACGATTAACACGCCGATTATTAGCAGTTTTTCCACGGTGAACACCTCGGATAAGCGATAATTGCATTATCCGCTTTCATAGAGAGAATTGGGTGAAAAAACGTCTGTTCTATTACCTTTTTGCAGCGCTTTTATGCCTTGCGTTTTTTTCACTCGGCCGTTGGCAATTGGCGCGCGCGCAATGGAAGCAACAGAAGCTCGATAACGTCGCCAGCATCCTGAAAGAAAGAAAGCCGCAATCCCTATCGTTACTATCCAAAACGGATGATGCCGGGCTGGCCTGGGTGGCCGGACGCGGTAAATTTTTAGCATGGCCGATCCTGTTTCTGGATAACCAAAGACTGGGAGACAAAGTAGGCATCAATGTTTATCGGGTCTTTCAGCCTGAACAAGGTCGCGCTGTGTTGGTCAATCTTGGCTGGCTGGAACTTCCCGGCGACCGCAAGATGCCGAAAATTGAAGAAATACTGGGCAATTATCAACTCGATGGCTTGCTCACTCCGCCTCCTTCGGCAGGGCTCGCGATCGGGCCGGCCTATACGAAAAGCCGGGATTACTGGCTGCTGACAAGAATGTCGCTTGACCAATTAAGCAAGGACATGAAGTTGCCGCTTGCACCGCGCGTATTGCGCCTGAATCCGGATTTGCCGATGGGCTATGCACGCGATCTGGACATACTTCCCAATACACTGCCACCGGAAAAACACAAAGCGTATGCACTGCAATGGTTTGGCATGTCACTGGCAACTTTAATCATTACGCTTGTATTGAGCTTTCGCAAAAAAGAGAAGAAAAATGACTGATACCGTTCGCCCGTCGCAATTGAAATCGCGCCTAATTTTATTATTGATCGTGGCGATGTTTTTTTCGTCGTTCTTTATCGCCTGGGGTTTGTACTTGAGTGGCTGGACGCCGGAAGGCTCGAAAAATCTTGGCGAGTTGATACAGCCGCCGAAAGATTTGTCACAGGCCGATTTTCGGTATATCGATGGCAAGCCGTACCTGTGGCAAACCGAAAGCCATATCTGGCGAGTCGTTGTCGTGCCGAGTGCCGATTGCACCGTGGTCTGTCAAAAAATGACCGAGACCTTGTTGCGTGTTTGGGAAACCCAGGGCCGCCAGGCCGATCGCGTTGATGTCCTGTGGTTCGGCAAATTGCCGAAAGATGCGCATGTTTTCCGCAAATTATTTGTCATGCAGCCATCACCAAAATTGCAGGCGGCGTTAACGCAGACGTCCGGCGCCGATACGTTGCCCGTCTATTTGATTGATCCCAATGGTTATCTGGTGATGCAGTATCGTCCCGGCTTCAACCCGTCGGACCTTCGCAAAGACCTGGCACGATTACTGAAATAAGCCGGTCTTATCGCGTAAAATGGAACCATGAATCCCCCTTTTCGTCATTTCCATCGTTTGGCCTGGGCTGCGGTTGCGCTGGCTTTTTGCGTCATCGTGTTCGGTGGCTTCGTGCGTTTGTCCAATGCCGGTTTGAGTTGCCCCGATTGGCCAACCTGTTATGGCCAGGCGGCATGGCCAACGCAGGCGCATGAAATTGCCAGTGCAAACCAGAATTTCGAACGTGCCGTTGAAGTCACTAAAACCTGGCGTGAACAATTCCATCGTCATTTGGCCGGGTCTCTCGGCGTGTTGGTGCTCATGCTCAGCTTGCTTGCTGCCCGTCGCCGCACATTCGGTGTTGCAAGCATCCTGATGGCATCAACGCTGGTTGCTCTTTCCATTCCGTTTTATACCGGGGTGAATTTGCATGAACCATTTGAATTGGTGCTGAGCTCGGATCACAAGATCTCATTGATATTGGTATTGGCAGGTGAGCTGCTTTTATTGCTGCAAGCCATTCGCTGGTCGAACAGCGATGCCGCCAGATTGAGCACGCTGGTTTTGATGGTCATCGTCTTCCAGGCCATGCTTGGCATGTGGACCGTGATCTGGCTGGTGAAGCCGATCATCGTGATGTCGCATTTGCTCGGCGGTTTACTGACCTTTTCATTATTGACCTGGCTGGCCTGGCGTACTACGCCGGACACGCAGCTGGTGCAGGGCGTCGCCCCGAAATTGCGGGTATTGCTCTGGATTGGCCTGGTTTTATTGATTATCCAGATTGCACTCGGCGGCTGGACCAGCGCGAACTATGCCGCACTGGCCTGTGGCAATGATTTCCCGACATGCCAGGGTCAATGGTGGCCTGCCCATGATTTCAAGGAAGCATTCGTACTATGGCGCGGCATCGGCGTCGACTATGAAGGTGGCGTCCTCGATGGCAGTGCCCGCATTGCCATTCAATTGACCCATCGCATGATGGCGGTACTGGTTTTCGGGCATTTATTATTTGTCGGCATTCGCATGATCATGACCCATGGTCTTCGTTACTGGGGCGTGGTGCTGACGCTTTTGATTTGCTCGCAAGTCGCGCTTGGCATCAGCAATGTCGTATTGAATCTTCCGCTTTGGACGGCAGTTGCACACAATGCGGGCGCTGCAGCATTGCTATTTGTCATCGTCGGTTTGCTTGCGCGTTTGCGGGCACCTGATTAATGCGTATCCCGTTTGCCGATTATTTCGAGTTGACCAAGCCACGTGTTGTGGCCCTGATTGTTTTTACGGCAGTCATCGGAATGTTTTTGGCAGTGCCGGGAATCCCGCCATGGAAAGCATTGGTATTCGGTAATTTAGGCATCTGGCTGGCGGCATCCTCGGCAGCGGCAATCAATCATTTGCTGGACCGCCGGATCGACGAAAAAATGGCGCGTACTTCGCATCGGCCATTGCCGAGCGGCAGTTTGAGCGGACGCCAGGTGTTGGTGTTTGCGTTGACGCTCGGCGCACTTTCGATGCTGCTTTTAATCTGGCAAGTGAACTTGCTGACGGCAGTGCTGACGTTTTTTTCATTGATTGGCTATGCCGTTATCTACACGGTTTATCTCAAGCACGCGACGCCGCAAAATATTGTCATTGGCGGCGCGGCCGGCGCCGCACCACCGGTTCTGGGCTGGCTTGCCGTTACGACGCATCATTACGAATATGCCTTGCTGCTGTTTCTGATTATTTTTGTCTGGACGCCACCGCATTTCTGGGCGCTGGCGATTTTTCGGCGTGAAGATTATGCCCGTGCACTGGTGCCGATGTTGCCGGTGACACACGGTGTTCAATACACCCGTTGGCAAATTCTTTTTTACACCATCTTGCTGGTGATCGTGACAATGCTGCCCTACGTAGCAGGCATGAGTGGCAGGTTCTATCTTGGCGGTGTATTGGTCCTGGATATCGTATTTCTTTATTACGCCATTCGCTTGATGAACCCGCCAAACGAAGCCTATGCCATGAAGGTTTTTGGCTATTCGATCTGGTACCTGATGGTGCTGTTTGCATTTTTGCTGATCGATCACTGGATTATGCCGATTGCATTGTAGTTATCGTATCGGGTCATGAATGAAAATTGCGTATGTAACGCCTTATGATGCAAATGATGTACATGCCTGGTCGGGATCGGGATTCCATATTCTTCAGGCCTTGCGGTCAGCCGGCTTTGAAGTGGTCACCATTGGCAGCCTGAAGCAGGGAAACACATTCGCTGCAAAGCTTAAAAAGATTTTCTACAAAGCATTTCAGTCCAAAAAATATTTGAAGGACCGAGAACCAGGCTTGCTGAAAAGTTATGCCATGCAGGTCGAAGCGGCGCTCTCAGGGCTTGAATATGATCTGGTGTTTATCCCCGGAAGTATTCAAATCGCCAGCCTGCAAACAGACAAGCCCATTGTGGTTTTTGCCGATGCCACATTTGCCGGCTTGCTGGATTTTTATCCCAGCTTCAGTAATTTGTGTATCGAGAGCGTCGTCAACGGGAACAAGGCCGAGCAGAGTGCCTTGTCAAAATGCCGGCTTGCGATTTTCAGTTCCCGATGGGCGGCCAGATCGGCGATGGAACACTACGATGTTGATCCGGAAAAAATCAAGGTAGTGCCGTTTGGCGCCAATAACCTCTGCTTTCGCACGATGCAGGATATCGAGCTCATCACCGGAAATAAAAGCTTCGACGTGTGTCGACTACTGTTTGTTGGTGTTGAGTGGCATAGAAAAGGTGGCGATGTTGCCTTGAAAGTGGCGGAAGAATTAAATCGGCGTGGCGTGAGAACGGAGTTACACGTTGTGGGTTGTACGGCACCCGGAGACTTGCCTGATTTCGTCATTCAGCACGGTTTTATTTCTAAAAACACCGAAGCCGGGCGGCAGGCAATCGATGCACTCATGATGACTTCGCATTTTCTGCTTCTGCCATCCAGAGCCGAGTGTTTCGGCATTGTATTTGCCGAGGCCAGCTCCTTCGGCCTGCCGTCATTGGCGTCTAATGTTGGCGGTATTCCGACTGCTGTCCACGACGGAAAAAACGGCCAGACTTTTGCCTTGAATGAAAATCCCGGGAAATATTGCGATCTCATCGAAGAGCTGATGTTATCGAAACACAAGTACGCACAATTGGCACAATCGTCATTTACGGAGTATTCCGAACGACTTAACTGGAATGTTGTCGGCAGGCAATTACGCGAATTGATAGAGCAACATTGTTCGTAGGAATCCGTTTGCCGGCTTCTAGCGCATCCGTGCCGCCAACAATTCCCGCAGCTCATTGTTTTCATCGGCACTGCGCCCGGTTTTCGCATTCAATTCTTCAATGCGCTGCATGCGGGTTTGTTTGTCGAGCTGCGACAAGGCGTCATTGAATTCTGCCTGCCAGTGCTCGGGTTCCCCCGGGAATTCCTGGCTGGCCAGTTTTTGCAACGAAGCCTGCTCTTCACGGCCATCAAAACTTTCGATGATCAAGCCGGTATTGATGTCGGGTCGATTGCGGATCATGGCAATCAACTCGCATAGAAGCGGAATGCCTGGCTGTCGCAGGATGGCAAACAAATGCGGCGGTTCGATATGCAATGCAAGCGAAGGTTGTTGCAACAACAAAGTGATCGCGGCACGCACCAGGCTAAGCTTGGGCGGCGGGGCCGTATTTCGTCTTGGCGCGTTAGTAAGCAATGGTGTATCGGGAAGCGCGGCATTGGTTCGCAGTCCTGTCATTTCGCCCAGACGCTGTTGCATCAAATCACGAAATGCACCATCGGGAATAACGCCTAGCATTGGCCTGGCACGCTCGGCTAATCGCGACTTGCCTTCCATGGTGTTCATGTTCACGTCTTTGGATAATTCATCAAAGAAAAATTGCGACAGGGGTGTGGCCTGCTGCAGGCGAAGATCGAAACCATCGGCACCTTCCTGCCGCACGATGCTGTCGGGGTCTTCGCCATCGGGTAAAAACAAAAAGTAGGCCTGGCGACCATCTTTCATGCGTGGCAATACCGACTCCACGGCTTTCCATGCTGCACCGCGACCGGCGCGGTCGCCATCAAAACAAAAATACACATCGGCGGCGTTACGGAATAAAAGCTCGGCGTGGTCGGGCGTGGTTGCGGTGCCCAATGTGGCAACGGCCTGCGTAACGCCATATTGAAACAAGGCCACCACATCCATATAGCCTTCAACGACAATCAGGCGCGGAATTTTTGCATTTGCCTGCCGCACCTGCCACAAGCCGTAAAGCTCGCGACCTTTGTGAAACAGCACGGTTTCCGGCGAGTTCAGATATTTGGGGCCATCGTCTTTTTCCAGTACGCGTCCGCCAAATGCAATCACGCGACCGCGTCGATCATGAATCGGGAACATCACGCGGTCACGAAATTTATCGTAAATCCGTCCAGTGTCGTTTTTCGAAAACAAACCGACTTTTTCGAGCAGCTTCATTCGACGCTCATCGGTGCCGAGTGCATCTTTCAATGCATTGAAACCATCGGGTGCATAACCAATCGAAAAACGCGCGCGGTTTTCCGTATCGACGCCGCGTTTATCCAGATAGGATTGCGCCATTTGGTTTTGCAGCAATTGTTTCTGGAAAAACTGTGTGGCCGCTTCCAGTGCCGCGTATAAATCCTTTGATTCGCCCGATTCATTTCTCGAACGGGTGTCCTTCGGGATTTCCATGCCGGCGCGCTTGGCGAGTTCTTCGACCGCATCCATGAATTCCAGGCGGTCGTAATTCATCAGGAAGGCAATCGCCGTGCCGTGCGCACCGCAGCCGAAGCAGTGATAGAACTGCTTGGTCGGGCTCACCGTAAAACTTGGCGAACGCTCATCATGAAACGGACAACGCGCCGAATATTCGCGGCCCTGCCGCTTTATCGGAATGCGCGAGCCGACCAGTTCGACAATGTCGGTACGGGCAAGCAAATCATCGATAAAAGCGTCAGGAAGTCGGGCCATCGATATAGTTTGACACGGCCGCCCGCTTTTCCCGCCATCCGGGCATGGAAGGCCTTGGGAAATGGCATTCTTGCCCCGATAATAAGCCCATGACAGACACTCCCGAACAACGTGGTTTCGTATTCCCCGGCACGCTGGAAATCAGCGTCATGGGCCCGGCCGATGTCGCCCTGGATTCCCTGGTGGTTCACACCCTGGAAAGCCTCGGCCTACTCTGGCATCCGGAAACCCTGCGCACCAAGCCATCCAGCCAGGGCAAATATGTGTCGGTGACGGTCGGTTTCCACGCCGAAAGCCGCGAGCAATACGATGCTGCCCATGACGCCTTGCGGGCTTTGCCGGAAGTGAAGTGGACGCTGTAATCAAGCCCGCCGCACAAGATTGGATTATCCGCGACCTGGGCCGCCAGGACTTTTCCAGGGTCTGGCAGGCAATGGAGCGGTTCACCGATTCGCGCGTTGATGACACTGTGGACGAGCTTTGGCTGGTTGAGCACAACCGGGTTTTTACGCTGGGCCAGGCCGGAAAACCCGAGCATGTGCTGGCAGCGGGCGATATCCCGGTCATTCAAACCAACCGCGGCGGCCAGGTGACGTATCACGGCCCGGGCCAGATTGTGGCTTACCCGTTGGTGGATTTAAGAAGGATTGGCATCGGCGTTCGCGAATTCGTATGTCGCATCGAACAGGCGATGATCGACACCATGGCCGTCTGGAATATCGAGGCACTGCGTAAGGAAGGCGCGCCTGGCGTCTATGTGAAAGGCGAGAAAATCGGGGCACTGGGTCTTCGTGTCCGGCGTGGCTGCACTTTTCACGGTTTGGCGTTCAATATCGATATGGATCTGGAGCCGTTTTCACGCATCAACCCCTGCGGTTATGAAGGCCTGCAAGTGACCTCGATGGTAAACTGCGGCGGTCCGGGTGATTTGGCGCTGGTGAAAGCCGAGTTGGTAAGGCAGATGGCGAAGCAATTGAATTTATCGCCACGCGCTACCGAAGAATTACCCAATTTATCTTTTTTCGATATTCAACTGGCCTGAACAATGTCCCAAGTAAAAACCATTCCCTTGACGGTGCTCGGTTCCCTGGAAGAAGGCGTCAAGCAATTGGGCGAAAACAAAATTGCCCGCAGTCCTGTGAAATTCGAAGAAGCCCCGGTGCTGCGCAAGCCAAGCTGGATTCGCGTTCGCATTCCGTCGGGCAATGCGGTCGAAAAACTGAAATCGCGTTTGCGCGAAAACCGTCTGGTGACCGTATGTGAAGATGCCAGTTGCCCGAATATCCATGAATGTTTCAGTCACGGCACCGCCACTTTCATGATTCTGGGCGCCATCTGCACACGCCGTTGCTCGTTCTGCGATGTGGCGCATGGCCGGCCAAAACCGCCCGATGCCAGCGAGCCGATGAATCTGGCCCGCACCGTTGCCGATATGGGTATGCGCTATGTCGTTATTACTTCGGTCGATCGCGATGATTTGCGCGATGGCGGCGCCCAGCATTTTGTTGATTGTATTCGCGAAACGCGGGCGCTAAGCCCCAATATCAAAATCGAAATCCTGACCCCGGATTTCCGCGGCAAGGGCCGCATGGAACGCGCGCTGGAAATTCTGGCGACCAATCCGCCGGATGTGTTCAACCACAATCTGGAAACCGTGGTCGAGTTGTACCCGAATGTACGGCCTGGTGCCGATTATCAATGGTCGCTCGATTTGCTGAAAAAATTCAAAGCCCAGCATCCGGATGTGCCGACCAAATCCGGCATCATGCTGGGGCTGGGTGAAGAAAAAGAACAGGTGCTGGGCGCGATGCGTGACCTGCGCGCGCATGACGTCGACATGATTACCATTGGCCAATATCTGCAGCCAACGCCGCACCATCATCCGGTCATGCGCTACTGGACACCGGAAGAGTTCAAGGAATTGGAAGTGCTGGGAATGGCGATGGGTTTCACGCATGTCGCCTCCGGCCCGATGGTGCGCTCGTCCTATCACGCCGACCGTATGGCGGCCGATGCAGGTTTTGTGGAACCTTCCGTCTAAGTTCAGGCTCAGACTGGTAGATACTATAACCATTGGCACAGGCAAGCCGCCCTGAAGCGGCGCATGCTAAACCCGTTCACAGCTGCGAGAAAACCCATGTTGAAAAGCAAATTAATAGCCTTTACCGCCCTGATTCCGCTGACTTTGGCGATTGGTGCGGCACCCGGCGTCAAGCCGGCAGCTGCAGTGGCAGGCATGCATCCGACGGCAGAACAGGCCGATGCGGCCACCTATGTTTATGAAGTGTTTTCAAACAGGAATCTTGCCTATCGTCCGCGTGAACTGAACGATGAATTTTCGGCAGAAATTTTCCGACGCTACATAGATTCGCTTGATGGTGAAAAAATGTATTTCACTGCCAGCGACATGAAAAGTTTCGAGATTTATAAAACCACTTTGGATGACGCCATTCTGGAACGGAAACTTGAACCGGCATTCTCGATTTTTTCGACCTATCAAAACCGCGTCAAACAACGCATTACTTTTGCCCGCAGCCTGCTGAAACAGCCCTTTGATTTCAGCGCCCAGGAAACCTGGGCCTACGATCGCAAAGACGCGGCATGGGCGAAAGATGCAAACGATTTGAATGATCTATGGCGCAAGTCGGTCAAGAACGATGCGCTTCGCCTGAAATTGGCCGGCCGTACGCCGGAAGAAATCGTCAAGACACTGGATAAGCGTTACGCCGAAGTCATCGACCGGGTTTCCGAATTCCGCGGTGATGATGCATTCGACTTTTTCATGAATGCCTACACCTTGTCGATTGATCCTCACAGCAGTTACATGAGCCCGAAAGCGCATGAAAATTTCATGATGCAAATGCGCTTGTCTTTGCAGGGCATCGGTGCGGTATTGCAACGCCAGGACGATTACGTGGTGATTCGCACCATCGTTGCCGGTTCACCGGCACAGTTGTCGGGCAAGGTAAAGGTCGGTGATCGCATCGTCTCGGTAGGCCAGGGTGATACAGGCCCGATGGTGGACGTGGTCGGCTGGCGCATTGACGACGTCGTGGAAAAAATCCGTGGCGATAAAGGCACCAAAGTGCGCCTGGACATTATTCCCGGCGACCTGGGCGTGGATGCCAAACACGTTTCGGTGACCCTCGTGCGTGACCTCATCAAGCTGGAAGATCAGGCAGCCAGCAAACGCATCATCGATGTCGATGGAAAACATATCGGCGTTATCGAATTGCCGGCTTTCTATGCCGACTTTGAAGCCATGCAGCGCCATGATCCCAATCCGCGTTCGGCCACTACCGATGTAGCGCGCTTGCTCAATGAGCTGAAGAAAGAAAACGTTGACGGTGTTGTAGTGGATCTGCGTGAAAACGGCGGCGGTTCACTCGAAGAAGCCGTCGATTTGACCGGTTTGTTCATTGATCGCGGCCCGGTCGTGCAGGTTCGCGAGTCCGGCGGTTATACGCAAATTCGCAGCGATGAAGATCGCGGTGTCGTGTGGAATGGCCCGCTGGCCGTGTTGGTGAACCGTTCATCGGCATCGGCATCGGAAATTTTTGCCGCCGCCATTCAGGACTATGGCCGTGGCCTGATTATTGGCGAACCCACTTTCGGTAAAGGCACCGTACAGGGCTTGATGCCATTGCCGCCGATTCGCGGTTCCGACGGCACAAAATACGGTACGGCAAAAATAACTTCGCAACAGTTTTTCCGTATCGATGGTGGTACCACGCAGAATGCCGCCGTAACCCCGGATTTGCAGTTCCCGGTGACGGTGGATGCGACCGAATTTGGCGAAAGCACCTACGACAATGCCTTGCCATTCACCCGCATTGAACCAGCGAAATATGCCAGCGTCGGCAACTTCAAACCGATTGTTCCCCAATTGCTTGCCCAGCATCAGGCACGCATTGCCAAGGATCGCGAATTCCAGTGGTGGAGTGAAGACGTTGCCGAGTTCCGCGTCGAGCGCGACAAGAAAACGCTTTCCCTGAATGAGGATGTTCGCAAAGCCGAACGTGATCGCCAGGAAGCAAAACGCAAAGCCCGCGATGCAGAACGCAAAGCACTGGGTCTGGCGGACGCAGGTCCGCAAAACGACGATGATGGTTTGCAGGCCAACGAGCGTGACGTGAAAGAACAAATCGCCGAAGAAGAAGCCGCCAAGAATCGTCCTGATCCCTTGATGCGTGAATCGGCTGCCATCCTGGCCGATACCATTGCGATCCTGAAAGCCAGCCCGGTGTTGACCACGCAAGTGTTGGTTACCAGGAACGACAAGATCTGGGCGAATTAATCGCGGTCATTGTGTTGTCAAAGACTCAAGCAAAATCCCGGCCGATGCCGGGATTTTGCTTTTAAGCGTAGCCCGGGCCATGGCTTCATCTGACCCGGGAGTGCCAGCATCTGAAAAAATCACCGTCATCCCGACGAAAGTCGGGATCCAGAAACCACCACGAAGTAGAGTTTAGACTTTGCTTCGTCCAACGCTTCTGGCCCCCGTCGTTCGACGGGGCGACCTATCCTTTTAAAATTCACGAAGTTTTGTCGGGTGGGAACTGCCCACCTGCTGAAGATTGTGATGGCGCAAGGTGGGCAATGCCCACCCTGCGTTCGTCAAGACAAGATTCGGATAGCCAAGCTCACCCGGCTTGGCTAATCTGCCGTCATGAACAAAATCGCATTGCCACTGCAAGTCATCGAAGCCCGCAAACTGCTGGAGCAGGAGCCATATGCGCTTGCCGAACTGGCGAAAAACGTTGGCTGGAGTCCTGCCTATTTACAGAAACAATTTGTGCAGGCTTATGGACTGACGCCGGCGGAATTTATTTCACAGCAAAAATTCAAAACCTTCAAAAGCCAATTACGCAAGAACAGCGATGTTACCCGCGCACTTTATGAAGCCGGGTTCGGTTCGCCCAGCCGCGTTTACGAGCAGGGCGCAGCGAAACTCGGCATGTCGCCGCTGGCTTACCGGCGTGGCGGTGCCGGATTGGAAATTCGCTATACCCTGCTGGAAACCGGTTTGGGTAAAACACTGATCGCCGTTACCGAACGCGGCATTTGCGCCATAGCACTCGGCGATACGGAAAAGCGGCTGGAAAAAGAATTACAGGACGAATTTCCGGCCGCCAATCTGAAACGCGTTGATGCAGGCCGCGATGAATTTATCGCACCCAAAGTTAAAGCCGTTGTCGATTATCTGGCTGGCAGGAAAAACCATGTCTCGCTTGAATTGATCGGCACCGCATTTCAGCAGCGGGTTTGGCAGGCCCTGATGAAAATCCCTGTCGGCGAAACCCTGAGTTACGCGCAGCTGGCCGAAAAGTTGCGGATGCCGAAAGCCGCACGTGCCGTTGCCAGTGCGTGCGCCAAAAACAAATGCGCAGTCGTTGTACCCTGTCACCGGATCATTCGTGGCGATGGTTCGCTTGGCGGTTATCGCTGGGGTTTGCCACTGAAGGAAAAAATTCTTGCCGGTGAAATGTCTGTAAAATAATGGCATGACAAAAAACCAATCTGCTGCACCTGGCAAGGCTGCCGTTGTGTCTGCCTTGATTGCGGTTTATGTATTGTGGGGTTCGACCTACTACGGCATCAAGATTGCGCTGCAGGCTTACCCGCCGTTTTTACTGACATCCATCCGCATGCTGATCGCCGGCAGCCTGATGTTTATCGTATTGCGATTGCGCGGTGTTGCTGCGCCGACCCGAAAGCAATGGCGTGCCATTTTCGTATTGGCTATTTTGTTGACCGTACTTTCCAACGCATTGGTAAATCTGGCCGAACAAACCGTTTCCACCGGCCTGGTTGCCATTGGCGTTGCAGCCATGCCCTTGTGGGCCGGCCTGTTTTCCGCGATGCGCGGCGAACATCCCAGTGCGCGCGAGTGGCTTGGAATCGCGATTGGATTTGCCGGCGTGTTGTGGTTGAACATCGGCACCGAAATGAATGCCGGCTGGGCCGGTTTGCTGGCGGTATTGATCGCGCCGGTTTCCTGGGCCTACGGTTCGATCTGGTCGCGTAAACAGGATTTGCCGGCGCCCTTCATGTCGGCGGCATCGCAAATGCTGGTTGGCAGTGTGTTTGCCTGCATCGTCGGTTTATCGTTCGGTGAACGCATCACGGTATTGCCGGAACTGAAACCGACACTCGCGATGTTGTATCTGGTCGTCGCCGGTTCCATTTTCGGTTTCACCGCCTACATCTGGTTGCTGCATCATGTACGCCCGGCACTGGCTACCAGTTATGCCTATGTGAATCCGGTGATTGCCGTCGCCATTGGCGCCTTGTTGCTCGGCGAGAAATTCAATGGCAGCGCCATCGGTGCGATGCTGCTTATTTTGTTTGGCGTGGTCTTGATGATGCAGAGCAGGAAAAAAGATTGAAGTTTTTTATCACTTTATTTCAGCAATACATAAACCAGAGTTGCCAAGCCGGCGGCTAGAATCATCACGATGGAAATCAGGCTGCGTTTTTTCCGCGCCGCTGCGCCGCGACGTATTATTTCGGTTAAGCATAGATCCAGTTGCGCCACTTGCAGGTCAATAAGACGTTTGCTTTCTTCATTGGCTGCCTCCGGTGTGAGGCGGCCAGCTCCCATATCGGCACCGACGGCATCCAGTGCCTTCATGGTTATTTCCTGCAACTGCCTCGGCAGTGCTTCCAGTTCGGCATCAGACAGACTCGAGATATTGAGCGAATTGGCCATAACATCTCCTGATTTAATGATGCGGGCCGGAGCGACTGAATAACTCGAGTGCCGCTACATGAATTTCTTCGGATGTTTTGTCGAGCATATACAAATCAATATCCACAATTCCGATACTGTCATCCCGTTTGAATTTTTTAAGGCGAACCCACGGCATTGTGCCCCTGTAACGATTCGGCAAGCGAACTGTAAGCTCAAGCTTGTCAAAATCTCCAAGGCGCGTGCCGGATTGTCGTTGCAAATGTATGGCGGAAATCTGATCCCAGGAAATCAGCCCGTACCAGGCGAAATCCAGGCCGGCATCATCCATCACCAATGCCGGCTTTGCATTGCGAAAGTAGGACAAATAATTATTTATTTGCAGGGTGCAAATTGGCAGGCAGCACAAAAAAATCACGGCGGCGGTGATGAAGAAACCAGCCTCGGGCAGTTCCGGTTTGGGGAGCAGCAAAGATATCGCCAGAAGCAAAAGGGCAAGGCCGGACATGGACAGGAACAACATCGCCGGCGCCGTAAAAACAAGCATCTTGCTTACATTGGCATGCGCAACGAAAACCTTTTTGTCATACGTCATGTGGAATTTTCCATTGTCAGCATTGATATCGGTTTGCCTTGATAGTCACGGTCAAACGGCTTGCCGTTCAACCGCCTCGCAAAGCCGCCGTGACCGGCATGCGCGCAGCCCGGATAGCCGGAAACACACCGCCGATAAAACCGATAAACATCGCGATGACCAAGCCTTTGAACACCAGCGCGGGTGATACTGAAAACTGGAATGCGACCTGGGTAAAACCGGCGCCGAGGGTCGACACCGAATAACCGTTGAATGCGACATAGGCAATCAGTGCGCCGACAATCCCTCCGGCAAAAGAAAGAATCAGGGCTTCCGACATCACCGATGCAATCACCGGTACGGCACCGAAGCCGAGGGCACGCAGTGTGCCGATTTCCTGGGTGCGTGCCGATACTGCCGAGTACATCGTGGTCAATGCGCCGGCAATGGCACCAATGCCCATGATCAGTCCGACGAAGCCGGCGAGTATGCCAATCACCAAAGTCAGGTTCGAGGATTGTCCGCTGAAGAAATCGTATTCGCTTTTCACTTCCACGTTCAGTTGCGGGTCTTCAGCAAGTCGCGCCTTCAATGATTCAAGGGCATCGATATTCCGCAGGCTCACCAGAATCGAGGAAACACCCGATCGTCCAAACGCACTTTGAGCGGTCTCGGTATCTGTCCACAACTCCGATTCGTGTGCATCGCCATTGGTGCTGAAGATGCCGACGATTTTCCAGGTCTGCCCGCGAAACCGCAGTTGGGCACCACTACGCAAACCTTCAAATTGCTTGCTCGCTGCCTTGCCGACAATGATTTCACGAAGGCCCGGATGAAACTTGCGGCCATCGATAATTTTCAATTCCGGACGCAAGGCAAAACCGGCTGGTTCGACCCCGCGCAGTGTGACGTTGGCGCCGCTTTTCTGGCCGAAACGCGGGACTTCGGTGATCACGATCAGTTCACCCGATCCCAGCGGCAATCCGTCATCGCCACGCGCAATCGCAGGGTCTTGTTTGATCAATGTGGCATTTGCACGATCCAGAAAACTGGCGAGCTCGCCATTGGAGCCACTGCGTGTAATGACGAACCGGTCTGCACGTCCCGTCGAGCCCAGGGTTTTACCAAGACCTTGCGACATCGATAGCAAAGCGACCAACACACCGACAACCCCAGCAATGCCGACCACGACGACCAGCGATGCTCCGAGTCGTTGCGGAATGCTCCGGAGATTCATCATCACGATTTCGCGGGTTTGCGTGAATGTACTCATGTCAGCGGCCAGCCAGGGCATCGACGATCTTGATGCGAAGTGCACGCAATGCAGGCGGGACACCGATCAGAAGCGAGAGTAAAACGACGCAGACGCCTGCAATCACCCATACCCGCGAATCGGTGGTGATCGGGAACTCGGGCGGCAATATGGTGGTAAGAAAACTGGCCGACAGCATGCCGCTTAATGCACCGAGAAAACAAAGCAGAAACGCTTCCGCCAATACCAGCAGCATGACGGTGCGGTCCCTGAAACCCAGCACTTTCAATACCGCCAATTCCGGAATCCGTTCGCGCACGGCTTGCGACATGCTGACGCCGGTCAGGAATAAAATCGAAAGAAATACCGCACTGGTAATCAGGTTCACGATCAAGCCGATGTCACCCAGCTGGCGAGCAAAACCCAACTGGAATTCCTGTTCGCTCTGGGTCTTGGTCTCGTCAGAGGAGTTTTCAAATTTTGCATCGACGGCTGCGGCTATTTTTTCCGCCTGATTTGGATCTCTCATGCGGATCACGAACACGCCGGCCAAACCTCTGGCGCGCGGATTTCTGGCTTCGTCAAACTGGCCGTAATTCAAATACATTATGCTGGTGCGCTTTTTCCATTCGGAATCGCGGCCATCAAAAATACCGACCAGTTTCCATTCCCAGGTTCGGCTGCCATCTTCCTTTGTCCATATTTGCGAATTCAGCGGAATCGTGTCGCCGACTTTCCAGCCATATTTGTCGGCGAGAAGTTTTCCGACAATGGCACCGTCCTGGGTGGTAACAAAATTACGCTTGGCAGCATCCGAGATGATCCATTCCGGATAGGTGTCATACAGCCGTTGCGGATTGACTACAAACTGCGGAAAGAAACCGCGACCTTCCTGGTATTGGCCGCCGAAAAATTGCGAGTGCGATACGCGCTCGATGCCAGGTACCGATTCGATCTGTGTCATTAGGCGCATGGGCAGCGGTTGCGTGAAACTGGTTTTTGCCTGCGTGATTAGCCGGTTTGCACCGAGAAAATCCGCGCCACCATTAAAGAGTGAATTGACCGCCTGCAATAAACCCAGCAGTGCGAAGGCAGACCATAACGCGAGCAAAGTCAGGAACGCCCGCAGTTTTTTGCGAAACACACCTGACCAGATTAAGCCGAAATATTTCATGGCTTAATGTGCAGCCTCGTCGACTAGAGTGCCTTTATCCAGATGCACGGTACGTTTCGCATATTCGGCCGCTTTCGGATCATGTGTCACCATCACAATGGTTTTACCGAAATCGCGATTGAGTTCCTGCAATAGCGTCAGCACTTCATCGGCGGTTTTACGATCAAGATCGCCGGTCGGTTCGTCGCAAATCAGTATGCTCGGATCCGATACCAGTGCGCGCGCGATGGCGACACGCTGCTGCTGGCCGCCGGACAATTCATTGGGTTTGTGTTTGCTTCTGTCGCCAAGACCGACCAGCTCAAGCGCCACGTTCGCACGCCTGGTGCGTTCGCTGCTGCTCATGTCATGCAGCAATAGCGGCAGCTCGACATTTTTTTGTGCGGTCAGCACCGGCATCAGGTTATAACTTTGAAAAATAAAGCCGACTGTATTCGCACGCCAGGCCGCCAGTTCATCGCTGCCGAAATCATCGATACGCTGGTTTTGCACTTTCAATAATCCCGAAGTCGGTGAATCCAGGCCGCCGATCAAATTGAGCAGGGTGGTTTTGCCGGAACCCGATGGCCCCATCAAGGCGACAAAATCGCCCTTGGGAATATCCAGATTGATTCCGTGCAGCACTTCGACGCGTTGCTTGCCGCGCACATAGGCTTTTGTCAGCTCGCGAATTTCAACGAGGGGCGTGTTGTCGTCGCTCATTATTTTGCTGCCGGAGTTTTTTCGACCACTTTGCTGCCATCGCGCAATTTTTCCGACGGGCCAAGCACCAGGGTTTCACCGCCAACCAAACCTTTGCTGATCATGATGTCGGCATCGCGTTTATCGCCGACCGTCACTTCGGTTTGTTTGGCGATGCCATCTTTGATGACGAAGACATAACTCTTGCCGTCCTTGGAGATGACTGCACGCTCGGGTGCCCAGACGCCGGTCGGTTTCACTTTCGGGTCGCGGCTTTCCAGGAAGCTCACGCGCACGCCCATGTCGGGCACGATGCGGGCATCTTTGCTGTTCAGCGCGATGCGTACTTTCACGGTCGCCTTGCTGCGATCGGCCGTTGGAATGATGGCGATCACTTCGCCCGGAATTTTCCAGTCCGGGTAGGCATTCAACACGGCATCGACCGGCATCTTCGGTTGCACGCGGCCGATGTAGGCTTCATTGACATCGACTTGTACTTCCAGCGAATCCATATCAACCAGGGTACCAATGCCGGTACGAATCGAACCGCCGCCGCCGGAAATCGGCGAAATCATTTCGCCCGGTTGTGCCGCCTTGGTCACGATAACGCCGGAGAACGGCGCGCGAATCACGGTGTTATCGACGCCATTGTTCGAAATCACCACTTGGTCTTGCGATACCGTCACGCCGCGTTGCAGGCTGACCAGGCGCGCTGCGCGCGAATCACGTTCGGCAATCGCCGCATCGAGCGATGAAGCGGCAACCAGTTTTTTTGACGCCAATTCGCGCTGCCGCATCAGGTTGCGTTCAGCCAATTTCAGTTGTGCCTGTGCTTCGGCCAATTGGGATTTGGCCGAGGCGAGTTGCGACATGGAAAGCGCTTGTTGTGCCGATGCATCGGTTGCTTCCAGGGTTGCCAGAATCTGGCCCTCAGTCACGCGTTGACCTTCTTCAATCAAGACATCTTTCACCTTGCCGGTAATTTTCGAGGACACCGTTGCCACGCGACGTGCGGTGACGTAACCGGAAGCATCCAGCACCGATGCCGGTCCCGAATCGGCTGCCGAGCGGGCGACGGCGGTTTCCACTTCGGTCGGCTTCAGCTTGCCCATCACCACCAAACCGGCAATCAGCACCAGTGCGATGCCGAGCACGATCGGCCATAACCGGCGCTTCTTCTTTTGTCCCTCAGCGCCACGATTAATGCTGAGTTCTTTCAATAAATCGGCGGGACGAGACATGGAAACTCCAATCAGATTCAAACGTATGGATGTAGTGTGCCTGAGCAAACATGGGGAAACACCTGACAAAAGTCAGGAAATGCGGGCCGATGCCCACCTTACTTCAAGACTGTGAATATCGCGTCTTCAACATTTTATAAACGGCACGCAATCCCTGCGCTTCGCCGCCGGCAGGGCGGCCCGGACGCTCGCCATCATTCCAGCTGTAAACATCGACGTGCGACCACACCATGCCTTCGCGAACGAAGCGTTCGAGATAAAGCGCGGCGCTGATGCAACCGGCCATTCGCGATGGCCCGCCATTGGCCAGATCGGCAATATTGCTTTTCAGGTAAGACAGGTAAGGGCGCCACAAAGGCATGCGCCACAAGCGGTCGGAAGTTTGTTCGCCGGCAAGTAGATAATCGGCAGCCAGTTTTTCGTCATTGCAAAACAGCGCCGGCAAATCCGGGCCAAGCGCAATGCGGGCAGCGCCGGTCAGGGTGGCGAAATCGAGCAATAATTCGGGCGATGATTCACAGGCATAGGCCAGGCCATCACACAGTACGAGACGTCCCTCGGCATCGGTGTTGTCGATTTCCACGCTCAAGCCGGTGCGGGTGATGATGACTTCGCCCGGGCGAAAGGCATTCGGACCGATAGCGTTCTCGACCGCAGGTACCAACATCTGCAGGCGTACCGGCAAGCCGGTTGCCATGATCAGCTGTGCAAGACCCAGCGCGTGCGCGGCACCGCCCATGTCTTTTTTCATGTTGCGCATGCCGTCGGCGGTTTTGATATCCAGCCCGCCGGTGTCGAAACAAACGCCTTTGCCGACGATGGAAATTTTGGGATGCGCTTCATTGCCCCAGTTCAATTCGATTAAACGTGGTGCGCGATGACTGGCACGACCGACGGCATGGATGGTCGGAAAATTCTGTTTCAGCAAATCATCGCCAACAATAATATTCAGCGTGGCGCCGTAGGCCTGCGCAATGCGAATGGCGACCGCTTCCATTTCTTCCGGACCCATGTGCTCGGTGGGCGTATTGATTAAATCACGCACCAAAGTCGTGGCTTTGAGCATGGCGAAAGTTTCGGAATCATTTTCGACCGCTTCAAGACACAAACGTGCCACCGGTTTTGTTTCAACGTAGCGATTGAATTTATAGGCGCCAAGACCCCAGCTCAATAATGCGAGCGAGGCTTCCATTTTCAGCGGCGATGCATTGGCAATGCGATAGGCGTGTTGTGCCGGCAGCATGGTGGGCAGATGCGACAAGGCATAAACATCGTTCGCATCATTCACGCCGACGGCGACCATGCCGAGCTTGCCTTCGCTATCGGGTATCAATAGAAAACTGCCGCCGCTCGCCGTGAATGCCTGCGCGGCCAGCCAGGCTTGCACTTGCGATGTTTGCTGGTCACGCCACGCCGGAAAATCACTGCGATTCATCAATACCATTGGAACGGCATTGGCGATTTGATCGGGTGTGGCAAAGCAGGGCGGCAAACTCATGTGATTTCCATTTCCAAAGGTGCGTGTTCAGCGTGTTCAAGATAATCGGCAAGACCCTTCAAACAGGTAAATTGCAAGTCGGGCGCAGGGTACATCTCCGGCCAGCTTTCATTGCGGCGATTAATCCAGCAGCTGCGAAGGCCGGCACCTTGTGCGCCGACAATATCGAGCAGCGGGTCATCGCCGATGTGCAAAACTTCTGCGGCATTCACGCCAAGGCGTTTTACCGTCGCATGAAAAATCGGCGCATCCGGTTTGGCATGGCCTTCGTTTCTGGCCGCGACAAAATGCACGAAATGATCGGCAATGCCGATGCGCTGCAAATCGGCATTGCCATTGGTCAGTGCGGCAACCGGGTAGCGCGCGGTCAGCCGCTTCAAAGCGGCAAGTGCATCCGGATAAAATTCGATATCGTTTCTGGCGGCGTAGAAAATTTCGAAAGCCGCTTCGGCATGATGTTCGGCATCGCCGCTTTCACGCAGTGCATGCAACAGGGAAAGTTTTCGCTGCTGCGTAAAATCATGTGCAATGCCCGGATACATATCGACGATATTGATTCGCAGCTCGCGCATTTTTTCGAGCGGAAATTTTTTCGCGGTATTGGGGCAATATTCTTTCAGGAAAATATCGAGCGCCGATTCGGCGCGCTCGATCACCGGCCAAATCGGCCACAAGGTGTCGTCCAAATCAATGCTGAGCGCGCGTAGAGATTGTTTCACCGCGGCAGTTTAACACTTCAAAGTGTGTGCCAAGTGTGAGCGGTTCAGCGATTACAGATGCCGGATTTCCGCCGGGGCCTCGCCCCAATTATCGTGTCGGCCATCGACATAGGTAATCGGTGCATTGATCAGCTCCTCGGGCGTAACGTCATCCAGGCAGTTCACGCTGACGCCGTAAATCTTGCCACCGTCCGGCAAATTTCCCAGGCCGAAGGATCGCACGCCGCAGTGTTTGCAGAAGAAGTGCCGGTTCTTGCGGGTGTTGAACAGGTATTCGGTCAGCTGGTCTTCGCCGGAAAGCAGGCGAAAGAATTCGGGTTTCACGATGGCCGGCCAGAATCGCGTTTTGGTGCAGACCGAACAATTGCAACGGTAAGTACTTTGGCTGAAATCGATGTCGGCTTCGAATCTGACGGCGCCGCAATGGCAGCTTCCGTGGTAAGTCTTCATCATGTCGGCCTCACTTCATTTGCAAATAGCCGGTCTGCCTGCCGCGTTGCAGGCCCAGCACCAGTTCTTTCGGTGGTTTGGCCAGCGCACTACGCAAATCCTGCAGATCGCGAATTTGCGCTCCGTTGACAATGGCAATGCGGTCACCGGCTTCCAGGCCGTTACGGGTAGATCGCGAGTTGCTGCTGACCTTGCTGATAATCACGCCGCGTGCGCCCTGCGTACGGAAACGCTCCGGCAAATCAATCAAGGTCGCACCGCTCAAACGTGCGTCAATTTGTGCGCCTTCGAGTTCTTTCGCCTGCGCCCTGAGCGTGGTTTGAATGCTGAGCGCTTGCCCGTTACGCAGCAAATCCACTTTCACCGGCTGCCCGACCGGCAACAAGCCTTCTATGTTGTGTAAAGCTTCCGCGCTGTCGGTGCGTTGGCCATTGAGCGCGGTAATCACGTCTTCCGGTTTCAAGCCGGCCGCTTCCGCCGGCGAGGCACGGAAAATGCGCGATACCAATGCGCCGCGGATATTTTTGAGGCCCAGCTGTGCCGCAATTTCGGGTGTGATATCGATGGTATCCAGGCCCAGCGAACCACGACGCACTTCGCCGTAAGCCATGATTTGCCGCATGATTTCGCTGGCCAGATTCACTGGAATGGCAAAACCCAAACCGATATTGCCGGCCGCGCTGCCCTGCGGATTGAAACTGGCCGCATTGATGCCGACCAACTCGCCACGCAAATTCACCAGCGCGCCGCCGGAATTGCCCGGATTAATCGAAGCATCGGTCTGAATGAAATTCTGATAACCAAAACCCTGCAAACCACTACGGCCAACCGCCGAAATAATGCCCGAGGTAACCGTTTGTCCCAGACCAAAAGGGTTGCCGACCGCGACCACGAAATCACCGACGCGCAAATTTTTTCCATCCGCCAAAGGCAGTGCCGTCAAACCGGTTGCCTGAATCTGGATAACGGCAATATCAGTATCGGCATCCGACCCAATCGGCTGCGCTTCAAACGTGCGGCCATCGCTCAGGATTACCGACACTTCATCGGCACCTTCCACCACATGGTTATTGGTCAGAATCAGGCCGCGTTTGGCATCGACGATCACGCCCGAGCCCAGCGCCTGTGAAATCCGTTGCTGCGGAACACGCACGCCACGGAAATATTCCTGAATCGATATCGTGTTCGAGCGCACTACCTGCTTGGTGTAAATGTTCACCACCGCCGGCGTTACTTTTTCCAGCATCGGTGCCAGTGAAGGCATCGGCGTACCGCCGACCTGGGCCGGCAGCGCCGCATTGGCAGCCTCGGGCAAGGCCAGATTGGAGGCGGTCTCGATAATCTGGCTGGCCCGGCTCGGCTCGCTTGGCCGGCTTAGGGCATGCACCGTCAAACCGCCGCCAATCGCAGCAAAAAAGACACAAAGCAGGGTCGGAATCGGGCGCATGGCAGGCTCTGGTGAAGTGAGGTCAATAATCTGCGGGCAGACTAGCAAAATTCAAATTAATTTCACCCTGCAAGAGGTCATAGTGGTGCGGGGCCGCTCAGTAAGCAACTGTTTTTGAAAAGGAAAATTTCCTGCCCTGCGATGTTACAAACTGTTGACAGCGAAGGGGAGAGGGGGTAATTTCGCTTCTCGGCTCTCACACAATATATTGGGTGAGCGGCGGGGGGAGGCCCCAAGGGATGGTGTCGCAATGCACCAAAACCCGAAAAGGCCCTGCAGAAGCCTGATTGCACCTATCGCGGTACAAACATGGAAGTAAGCCTGGACAAATTGGACGCTCGCGGGTTTTGGCCCACAGGCGTGTTTACCTGTCTTTTGCCTTCGGTAATGAGCTCAACATCACACATTTAAATGCCAACGCGGAGCGGTGGCACGGGAGGAAACAGGCTATATGAGTACGGTTCGCTTGGAAGCGGTCAACACACCATCGGTAGCAGAGATAGATATGCAACCGGCCTCATACGATATCTGGGATAAAAAATATCGCCTGAAATCAAAACAGGGCGTCGCCGTCGATGAAACCATCGACGACAGTTACAAGCGCGTAGCCAAAGCGCTGTCGGAAGCCGAACCAACGGCGGAAAAACAAAAATACTGGCAAGACCGTTTTCTCTGGGCCTTGCGCCGCGGTGCCATCCCCGCCGGCCGCATTACCTCGAACGCCGGTGCCCAGGAACACAAACCTGCCACCAGCACGATCAACTGCACCGTGTCGGGCATCATCACCGACTCGATGGACGGCATTCTGGATAAAGTCCACGAAGCCGGCCTCACATTGAAAGCCGGCTGCGGCATCGGTTACGAATTTTCCACACTGCGTCCGCGCGGTGCGTATGTGGCTGGCGCCGGTGCCTACACCAGCGGCCCGCTCAGCTTCATGGATATCTACGACAAGATGTGTTTCACCGTGTCTTCCGCCGGTGGCCGTCGTGGCGCACAAATGGGCACCTTCGATGTCTCGCATCCCGATGTAAAAGAATTTATTGGTGCCAAACGCGAAGACGGTCGTTTGCGTCAATTCAATTTGTCACTGCTCATTACCGACGAATTCATGCAGGCGGTCGAAGCAGATACTGATTGGCCGCTGGTATTCCCGGTCAACATCAAGGAAAAAGGCGAAGTCGATCTCGAGAATAAAAAAGAAGTCGTCTGGCGCGAATGGCCGCATAGCCACAACTACGTTACCCGCGAAGACGGCCTGGTCGCCTGCAAAGTGTATGGCCATATCCGCGCGCAACAATTGTGGAACCGCATCATGGCGTCCACGTATGATTTCGCAGAGCCGGGTTTCATCCTGATTGATCGCGTCAACGAAATGAACAACAACTGGTGGTGCGAAAACATCCGCGCTACCAACCCGTGCGGCGAACAACCATTGCCTCCTTACGGTGCCTGCCTGCTCGGCTCGATCAATCTGACCAAATTTATCCGCGACCCGTTCACCGACAAGGCATCGTTCGATTGGGAAGAATATAAAGAAGTCGTGCGCGTGTTCACCCGCATGCTCGACAACGTGGTTGAAGTAAATGGCTTGCCGCTGGAACAACAACGCGTCGAAATCATGCGCAAGCGTCGTCACGGCATGGGCTTTTTGGGCCTGGGCTCCACGATGACCATGCTGAAAATGAAATACGGCTCGGAAGAATCCTGCAAATTCACCGAAGAAGTATCAAAAGAAATGGCGATCGCCGGCTGGGAAGTCGCATTGAGTCTCGCGAAAGAAAAAGGCCCGGCGCCGATCATGGACGAAGAGTTCACCGTCGATGCCGCCATGCTGCGCAAGCGTCCTGAAATGAAAAAAGACGGCTGGAAAATCGGCCAGAAAATCAAGGGCCGCCAATTGCACGCAACGTATTCACGTTATATGCAACGCGTGGCCGGCGTGGCACCGGAGTTGGTGAAAGAATTGTCGGAAGTGGGCGCACGCTTCACCCACCACAGTTCCATCGCACCGACCGGCACCATCTCGCTCTCGCTCGCCAACAATGCCAGCAACGGTATCGAACCTTCGTTCGCCCACCATTACTCGCGCAACGTGATTCGCGAAGGCAAGAAGTCGAAAGAAAAAGTGGAAGTCTATAGTTTCGAATTGCTGGCTTACCGCACCCTGGTCAATCCGGAAGCGATGCCCTACTCGACCGATGCAAAAGCCGCTTTGCCGGAATATTTCATTGCCGCCGACGACATCCTGCCGAAAGCCCACGTCGACATCCAGGCCGCATCGCAATTGTGGATCGATTCCTCGATCTCCAAAACCGCGAACGTGCCAACCGATTTCGCCTACGAAGATTTCAAGGACATTTATCGCTACGCCCATTCCAAAGGCCTGAAAGGCTGCACCACGTTCCGCTTCAACCCCGCTGCCTTCCAGGGCGTGCTGGTGAAGGAATCGGATCTGGAAAACACCACGTACAAATTTGAACTCGAAGACGGTAGCGTGATCGAAGTCAAAGGCAACGAAGAAATTGAATACGATGGCGAAACCCACAGCGCCGCCAACCTGTTCGATGCCTTGAAAGAAGGCTACTACGGTAAGTTCTGATTCTTCTCTTGTCGGCACTTGCCAATGCAGTGGCCGATAACGGAACAACATGTCGTAAACGAATACAAGACTTCAACATAACGAGGAGGCAATATGAAAAAGAAATCAGGTAATGTCATTAGTAATAGCTTCAATAGTGCAGTTGAAGCCGTCAGCGACAAGGCGAATGAAGTGGTCGCCGCCGTGAAAAAGAAAACCGCACCGGCCCGTAAGAAAGCCGAGGCCGCCGTGAAAGGCGCGATTAAATCCGCTGAAAAATCCAAAGCCGGCAAAGCAGTGAAATCCGCTGCCGCCGCCGCTGGCAAAAAAATGGATGCTGCCAAGAAATCGGCAGGCGAGGCTTACGATAAAGCCAAGGCAGCAGTAACCAAGGCCCCCGCCAAGAAAGCCGCCGCGAAGAAAAAAGCGCCAGCCAAAAAGGCACCTGCCAAAAAAGCCGCTGCCAAAAAAGCTCCGGCCAAGAAAGCTGCCAAAAAAGTAGCGAAAAAGGCTCCAGCGAAAAAAGCCGCAAAGAAAGCAGCAAAGAAAAAATAAAACTCACCGAACCGCCCCTCTCCCCCTGGGATCCCGGAGGGAGGGGCCTCATCAGAGGTGCCCCGCAGGGGCGGGAGAGGGCGAGGGTAAAACGAAGTCAGTAAGACCAAACAAGCACAGCACTACATGAAGAAGTGCATACAACAAGAAATACCCAGGAGTTCAAGCAGCAATGGCCATCAAAATTACAAAAAAAATCAAGAACTACAGCGTCGTCAAGCCCGAAGATAAAGTGGCCGAGGCAGCAGCACCTGCGCCCGCGACCATCATCATCGAGCGCCCGATGGCCGAAATCATCCTGATGCACGAAAAACTCGAGCGTCCGGAAGCTTTGGTCGGTTCGACCTACAAAATCAAATCCCCGCTTGTTGAACACGCCATGTACGTCACCATCAACGACATCGTGCTCAACCCCGGCACCGAACACGAACTGCGCCGTCCGTTCGAAGTGTTCATCAACTCGAAAAACATGGACCACTTCCAGTGGGTGGTCGCCATTACCCGCATCATGAGCGCCGTGTTCCGCAAAGGCGGCGACGTTACCTTCCTGGTTGAAGAACTCAAAGCCGTGTTTGATCCACGTGGTGGCTACTTCAAGGCCGGCGGCGTGTACATGCCGTCCATCGTGGCCGAAATCGGCAGCGTGATCGAACAACACATGAAATCCATCGGTCTGATCCACGACCCGGAAATCTCCGATGCACAACGCGCACTGATTGCAGAAAAACGCGCCGCCTACGAGAACCGCAACGCAAAAAAGTCTGATCCCGCGACCGCGGGTTCAGAAGATAGTTTAGTTCCGGGCGACCTCGCCGGAGCCGGTGCTGAAAGCGCGTTACGCGCTGACGAGGCAGCATCTGCAAACACCGGCGAGGGCGCCTCTTTTCCTGCTAGCGCAAGCATGTGCTTCAAGTGCAACACCAAGGCCATGATCTTGATGGACGGGTGTCAGACTTGTTTGAATTGTGGGTATTCGAAGTGCGGGTGATTTGTAATTGATACGATAAGGAAGTATGTGGGGAAACGGAATAACTGCAAGTTTTGAATATAAAGCTGCAAGTACAGCATCGAAAAGATACAAGTCCCAGATCGATGTGGGTGTGGGGTATGGCAATTTGATGAACTACGGTAGGCATATTGATGAACTAGGTATGGCATATCAGTGAACTAGTTAATTTGACAACATCTAACGCGCCAACATGAAATATTCGTATCGGCGCCAAAATGAAAAAAAGAGAGCCTGCTAGGGCTCTCTTTTTTTTCATTTTGGCGGATATAAATGGAGATGTGTGCAGATGCCAGTCCACTTTGACCAGCAAGCCGGCTAACATAAAAACACGTTAAAACAGCGATCTTGGAGATGTGCTTTCTTAGCGCATTTTTTACGTTCTAAACATATATCGACAAGCTGTCTCACAAATACGTTTATTATTGTGAGACTGTCCACAGGGTTCTCCCTGTGTTTACAAGGCTTTCCAAGCATGCCTGTTTTTAGCCTTTTAGGTCTTGTGCAAGCCCTTGCGTAGGTGATATCTACTCACTATTGACCGTTTCGTCATTACGGAATTCCGGACGAAACTGAATGCTCGCCAATAGTGACGGGGAAACTATTTCATGCGACGAAATCTCTAATGTGTGCTGCCTTACAGACTGTTCTGGCCAAGGGCGCTACTGTTTTACGTTCAAATAAGCCAGATGTGGCTTTTTGTATCTTTTTTTAAAGAAATTAGGTGGAAACTATGAAACTAACTCAAGCCGCCGTGATTGAAGTTTTTAATCAATTTGGTGTGACGCCAATTGAGCGCAGTATTGATGATCTTAGAGATCTTATGCATCCCGTAATAGATTCTAGATCATCAGATCGAAGGGTCGTATATCGCACTGTTTTATCGAACGGTACAGGTAAACAGCAAAAAGGAATTCCTGATGCCGAATTGGAATCAGACTTTATCTGAGTTACAAGCGAATTCGAAAGGACCGCATGACCTTCTGCGGTTGAAGTATTTAAGGATGCTTCATAAGCATACGGGGCGAAACATAATTGTTTACTATTCCGGCTGGCTTCAAAAGGCTGGAGTTCGAGGCGTAGACTTCGGCATTAACGACTCTGATAAAACCGGCTTTATGACGTGTTCTCATCAGGTTGATAAAAGCAAAGGTCTCGATCTTATTCTGCACACGCCGGGTGGCGATGTAGCGGCTACGGAATCAATAATTGATTACCTTCATTCGCTTTATGATGGAAACATAAGAGCTATTATTCCGCAGCTTGCAATGTCAGGCGGCACGCTTATGGCGCTCTCATGCAAGCAAATAATTATGGGGAAGCAATCAAGTATCGGCCCCGTAGATCCACAGATCGCCAATATGCCGGCACAAGGAATTCTCGAAGAGTTCAAGCGAGCTGTGACAGAAATTCAAACGAATCCTGCATCTTTACCATTGTGGCAACAGATTATTTCTAAGTATTGGCCGACCCTTATTGTGTCATGCGAACATGCGATTGATTGGTCTGACAGTTTGCTAAGAGGCTATCTCACAAAGTGTATGTTTGAAGGCGACGATGAGGAAGAGCGAGTAGCCAAGATAAATCAAATTGCTGAACTTTTAGGAAAGCAATCGACTTCTAAAAATCATAGTAGGCACATCAATCCTACTATTGCGAAATCGTTGGGTATTAATGTCATTAACCTGGAAGATGACCCGAGGCTGCAAGATATCGTTTTGACATTGCATCACGCACTGAACCATACTTTCAGCCAAACTCACACGGCAAAAATAATAGAAAATCATAAAGGAATAGCATTTGTAAATGCATTGCAAGCAGTGGGCGCTTAAGTAAATATAATTGCGAATTAAGCTGTTGACCCTGTCATGCGCTGGGCGTAAATGCCGTTTGAAAACCTTATTTTGCGCAACGATTCGCGCTCTTGTCTGCTGCCTTTGTGGGTATTCAAAATCAACCGATTTTATAGGCGTGAAACAAAAACGGAAATCAAGACAATGGAAAGCCGGTTCTTTAGATGGGTTAACCCGTTAAGCCCTGTATCGAAATCGCAAGCCTAGCGGATGTTACGGCCTATGAGAGTTCAAATTGTCGTATGAGATAGGAATATCCTCATGATTCATCGCCAAGGCTTTTTCTCAACTTGGTAATTTTACTTTTGACGCCAATTTTTGGGTTAAGAGACAAAGCTTCCTCAAAGACTAAAATCGCTTTCTCTTTCTCGTTGAGAAACTCGTAGGCTAGTCCTTGGAGTTTCAGTGCTTTTGCTTTCCAGCCGGTATCTGCGTCAGCGCCCAAAGTACGGGCTCGCGAAATAGCAAGCAGTGCCGTTTCGGCTTGCTCTGCCGTGAGGTCTGGCTTTTTCAGTAACTCCTCAGCGGCAAGCAGAATTTCGTTGAATTTGTCACAGCTCAATCGCGCCTGATGGTATTTCTCCGGATTCAAAAACCGTCCGTTGCTGTCATACCAAAAGGTACCAATCCCATCGATAGCTACGGCGACGAATCTGTTTTGCTCAGAGAACTCATAAGCATTCGCCCATTGCGTTTCCGGATGGACACTAAAAATCGTCGTTCCACTTGAAACATCAAATGCAGTTAATCGATTGCCATCGGGTTCGGGTGCAATGGCCGTTTGGCAGGCGGCCAGCAAGCCATTTTCTGACAGAGCGCTATTGTAAATATTAGCTTTCAGCGTCTGGCGGATAAGGACACTGCCATCGTGCGAAAAGACATAAAAAGTGCCTGAGAGATCGTCGCCAAAATGCCAATCTTCTAGTGAGAAAATTCCGTTGTTCGCAACGTGCCCGCCGTTTGGGCGTTCAATGGTTCCCTTGAAAACAACTTTCTTTTGGTGGTCGTTGTAGAGAACGTAGCTCCCTAATCCTTTTTTGCGATGGCCCGCGTGAGTGACTTCACTATCAGAATCGCGCCATATCAGGACCCATTCCCTGGAAGGGGAGATTGCACACTCGCCGTAATAACCAATGGAATCTATCTCGGCAAAAGTGTCGCTAATTCTAAGATCACTAACGGGAATGGCCGGCAATCCTACCTTTCTTGCGGTTGACGAAGAATCCTTCCCGCCGAATAGCAGATCCAAAAGTCCCATAGTGCTCCCCAGAATTCAGAATAAATCAGCCAATCCGTAAGCCACTAGACAGTCGTATGGAATTTGGTATATTTCCTACAGGCGTGGTCGACGCCTGCTGCTCACTCTAGCAAACCCGTACGGGACGGCAAACACCTCTGATCTTCGTCTGATTCCCCACTGTGGCGAATCTGGGCAGTGAGCACCTAGCGTTCGCCCACAGAAGGAGTCAGTCTTATGCGTTTTATTCCTACTTCACCTACCAAGGTGGAAATCCTAAAGAAAAAAGCCAAACAACTGCAGCGTAACGGCGGCGGCAAACATAACGATTTGCTTAACCGTGTGGCTCGCGGTGCGGGTTACGAGCATTGGCATCATGTGACGTTGTGTCTAAAAGAATCGGAACAAGCCAAAGGGGCTCGAAGCCTCACTGAAGAAATCAAATCAATGGTTGAGGCGGAGCTTGCTGGTAACGTCAAGATGGTCGTGACAGGTCCTGAGACATCTAGTTCTCAGCCTTTCCTTCTATTCTCCACGGGTATTGGTGATGCCTGGATGCTTGATCCGATTCGCAGCCAGGCTTTGTGTCTGGTGTGGCGTGGAGAACCTCAATCCATCACAGTTCGAGACTTGCCACGACAAATTGAAATGTTGTGGGATGGCACTTTTGAATTAAGAGGGGAATTCTTCCTGGTGAAAACCGAGCACCCCGAAATTGGTGCGCGTGGCATTGCCGGATATCCTCTTGAAGAGTTGCGCAACAACTTGGAAATCTCGCGTCCAGTGGAACATCATATAGAAGAGATTTTTGAGCAAGAGGGCGTGGTGGAACTGACGCCCGAAGTCATTACTCAGTTAGTAAGAACAGGTTGGAGTGAAACCGAACTGCAAACAGCAGCTCGGCAGGGTGCTCGCTACTCTCCATCACGCAATACTGTCTTGTTTGCAGCAGTCGTCGGGGACTGATCCGGTAATGGACAAAGAGGCACGTCTTTTCGGGCGTGCCTTTCTTCCCGGCTGGCTAGGATCGCCTGCTTCTTGCGATGAAGCCGAGCATTTAATGGCGCTCCTCCCGCTAAACCCTCCCCCGGCAGGCAGTGATCTGTTAGATTGTAATCTTTGCTACTTAAACCGACTTTATGCGACCCATGCGACGACTGCCTGTATCTCGCCATGCGACATCGACCGGATGGCCAGTAGTTAAACGTAACGGTCACAACCAACGGTGCGTGACAGAAGGTGAGCTATGACCGAGCCTTGGGTTTCCGTAGATAGAATTGCCGAGCACCTGAGCGTTACCCGTGACTCAATCTACCGTTGGATCGACCGCAAAAGCTTGCCCGCGCACCGGGTGGGGCGATTGTGGAAATTCCAGGTCTCGGAAGTCGATGAGTGGGTCCGGATGGGTGGTGCTGTAGAAGATTCGGACAGCCGTGTTCACCCAGCCACTAAAGCAAAAGGAACCCGAGCCTAATGGTTTTCAGCGAAGACTCAAGGGTAAAGATCCCCTGCATCCTGCATTTGATTCGGCTCGGGTACACCTACCTTTCCTTGAAGGATGCCGTCTGGGACGAGGAGACCAACATCTTCCCGGAGCTCTTCCGCAATGCCATCGCCAAAATAAACCCCGGAATCGAAGCAGATGAGATTGGCAGGCAATTGGCCGAAGTCAAACTACTGCTCGATTACGAAGATCTAGGCAACGCCTTCTACGAAAAATTGACAGAGCGCTCGGGTATCCGACTGATTGATTTCGAAAACTTCGACAACAACAGCTTTCATGTGGTTACCGAGCTGACCTGCAAAAAGGGTGATGACGAGTTTAGGCCTGATATCACGCTGATCATCAATGGCATGCCCCTGGCCTTTATCGAAGTAAAGAAACCGAACAATCAGGAAGGCGTGCTGGCGGAACGCAACCGCATCATCACGCGCAGCCGCAATCCACACTTCCGTCGCTTCATCAATATCACGCAGCTGATGGTTTTTTCAAATAATATGGAATACGACGATGGCTCGCCGCAGCCCATCGAAGGTGCGTTTTATGCCAGCCCTTCCTACGACGCGCCAGTATTCAATTATTTTCGTGAAGAAGAATCGCTTGATCTCGCACAATTATTGGCTGCTGAGGATGATGCTATCGAGAACGAGGTGTTACGCGACAACAATCTAAGTGTCATAAAGCACAGTCCGGAATTTCTCAGCAACAAGTCACCTGATACACCTACCAATCGTATCTGCACTTCACTGTTCAGCCGTGATCGCCTGGCTTTTCTGCTGCGTTTTGCGCTGGTCTACGTCAACGAGACTGACGGCCTGCAAAAACACGTAATGCGTTACCCGCAGCTTTTCGCAACAAAGGCGATAGAGCGAAAGCTTGAAGCTGGCGTGCGCAAGGGCATCATCTGGCATACGCAAGGTAGCGGAAAGACTGCGTTGGCCTATTACAACACTCGTTTTCTAACGGACTATTACCAACGTAAGGGCGTTATACCCAAGTTCTATTTCATCGTTGATCGGCTTGACCTGCTGACCCAGGCACAGCGTGAATTCTCTGGTCGTGGATTGAAAGTCCACACCATTGACAGCCGTGAAGCATTCGCCCGCGACATCTCAACAACACAAGCACTGCACAACAACACTGGCAAGCCTGAAATTACCGTAGTCAATATCCAAAAGTTCCAGGATGATCCGGATGTAGTACGTGCCGAAGACTACGACGTCAGCATTCAGCGCATCTATTTTCTTGATGAGGTACACCGCAGCTACAACCCGCAGGGTAGCTTTCTCGCCAACCTCAGCCAGTCGGACCGCAACGCCATCAAGATCGGACTAACCGGCACGCCACTGCTGGGCGATGATTACAACTCACGTTCTTTGTTCGGCGATTACATCCATAAGTATTACTACAATGCTTCCATCGCCGATGGCTATACGCTCCGCCTGATACGCGAAGAGATCGCCACTAACTATAAGCTCGTCTTGCAAGAAGCATTGGCTGCCGTTGAGTTGCAGCAGGGCGACATCGAGCGCAAGTTCATCTATGCACATCCTAAATTTGTCGAGCCGATGCTCGATTACATCGTGCGTGATTTTGAAAAGAGCCGAGGCGCACTAGGAGACTCCAGTATTGGAGGCATGGTGATCTGCGACAGTGCCGATCAAGCCCGCCAGATGTTTGAAATTTTCAATACGGTTTACGCAGCTAATGCAACATCGGCTATTACCATGAGGGACTCTGCGCAGGCGTCGCTTGCCGCCGCTGAGCCACAAGGCTACGCCGCTCGCACTCTGCAGGAAAATCGTGCAAAAACCGCAGCACTTATTCTGCACGATATAGGCAGCACAGCAGAGCGTAAGCAATGGGTAGAAGATTTCAAGGCCGGTAAGATCGACCTGTTATTTGTATACAACATGCTGCTTACCGGCTTCGACGCCAAGCGCTTGAAAAAGCTCTACATGGGGCGGGTGATCCGTAAACAAAACCTGCTTCAGGCACTTACCCGAGTGAATCGGACCTACAAAGATTTTCGCTACGGCTATGTTGTCGATTTTGCCGATATCCGCAAGGAATTTGATGCCACCAACAAGGCCTATTTCGACGAACTGCAAGCTGAGTTGGGTGATGAAGTGCAGCATTATTCCAATCTGTTCAAGTCCGCAGACGAGATCGCCGGAGAAATCGAAGCCATCAAGGACATCTTGTTTAGCTTCAATATCGAAAATGCCGAAGTCTTCTCGCAACAAATCAGCCAAATTCAAGACCGCGCCACTGTGCGGGCTCTCAAAAAAGCACTGGCCGATGCCCGCAATCTTTACAATTTAATCCGTTTGCAGGGCGACTATGCGCTTTTGCAAAATCTCGACTTCCAGAAACTCAACCAGCTTTACCGCGAAACCTGCAACCACCTCGACCTGCTCAATCTGAAAGAAAGCATTGAATCATCCACTGACACCAGCAACCTGCTCAACGTGGCTTTGGAAGATGTGCTGTTCATGTTTACCAAGGTCAAGGAAGAAGAGCTGGTACTTGCCGACAAACTCAAAAACACACTGCGCCAAACCCGCGAAGCGCTGGCCGATAACTTTGACCAGCGGGACCCAAAATTCACCACCCTCAAGGAAGAGCTCGAAAGGCTTTTCAGAAACAGGAATCTGAGCGAAATAACCCAGGAAGAAATGAACGCCAACATCGGCACGCTCAACGCCATCCATGACAAAGTGAAAGAGCTGAACCGTCTGAACAACCAGCTCCGCGCCAAGTACCGAGGCGACACAAAATACACCCGTATCCATAAGCGGCTGCAAGAACGTGGCAATATCACACAGACCGAACGCCATCTATTTGAAGCTCTCATCGCTGTCAAACAGCAGGCTGATGAGCAGGTTCTGCAAAATACGCAGTTATTGAATAATGAAAGCTATTTCGGGCGAATGATAATGCCCATTGTCCTCAACGAATTCGAGAGCCGCCAGAAGATCACACTTAATCTGCAAACAGCCGATGCCATCAACCATCTGGTGGTCACCGAATACATGAATGAATTTGTCTCAGGTAACAGAACAGGAGCACGTTTTGGTAACGCAACAATTTGAACAGCGCACTCGCGAGTTAATCGACAGCCTAAAAGCCATTTGTGCGACTTATGGCCTGGGTAATGATGGCAACGAATTTAAGATCATCACTCAGGTATTTCTCTACAAATTTCTCAATGACAAATTTGCCTTTGAAGCAAAAAAAATACGGCCGGAATTGGCAAAAGTCGATAAATGGGAGCTCGCAGTCGCCAAACTAAGTGAAGACGAGCTCGGCAAACTGTACCGCCGCATGGGGCCGGAAACCGCCCGTCTGAAGCCCGAACATTTCATTTCCTACCTGTGGAACCGTCAAACCGCACCGGAATTTGCCAGGTTGTTTGACGACACCCTGCGTGACATCGCCATCTTTAACAATGAAATTTTTGCGGTCAAAACTGATGGCGGTGCCAAGATAACACTGTTTGATCGGGTCAGCGAGTTCATTACCGACACATCCAAACGCGAAGACTTTTGCCGTGCCATCATCAATAAACTAGGCGACTTCAGTTTCGAGCGCATTTTCAACGAAAAATACGACTTCTATGCCTCGCTATTTGAATACCTGATCAAGGATTACAACAAAGACAGCGGCGGAAAATACGCTGAGTACTACACCCCCCATGCCGTCGCCAAGATTATGGCCGCCATTCTGGTGCCTGATAATCAGCGTGGCAAAATCAAGAACGTCAGCTGTTACGACCCGTCAGCAGGTTCGGGTACCTTGCTGATGAATATCGCCCACGCCATAGGCGAGCAACGGTGCAGTCTTTACTCGCAAGACATCTCGCAAAAATCATCTAGCCTGCTGCGCCTGAACCTGATCCTCAACAATCTAGTGCATTCCATCCCCAACATCATTCAGGGCGATACCATGCGCCATCCCTACCATCGGGAAGGTAAGTCACTAAAAAAATTCGACTATATAGTGTCCAATCCACCGTTCAAGATGGATTTCAGTGATAACCGTAATGAGCTGGACGGCAAGGAGCATCAGGCACGTTTTTTCGCCGGGGTACCCAAAATCCCTGCAAAAGAAAAAGACAAGATGGCAGTTTATTTGCTCTTTTTGCAGCACATTATTTATTCGCTGAAACCCGGCGGCAAGGCTGCTGTTGTTGTACCTACAGGTTTTATCACGGCACAAAGTGGCATCGATAAAGGCATCCGCCAGCATCTAATAGACAACAAAATGCTGGCCGGCGTGGTATCCATGCCGAGCAATATTTTTGCTACTACCGGCACGAATGTAACCATCTTGTTTATTGATGCCGCCAACAAAAACGATGTCGTGTTGATCGATGCCTCTAGTCTTGGTACTAAGGTTAAGGACGGAAAGAACCAGAAAACCCTGCTTTCAACCGAAGAAGAAGACAGCATCATTGCCGCCTTTAACGCCAAGCAAGCCGTTGAAGATTTTTCGGTGGTGGTGAGTTACGACGAAATAGCAGCCAAGAACTACAGTCTCAGCGCTGGTCAATATTTCGAGGTAAAGATTGAGTACAGCGACCTGACGCCAAAACAGTTTGCCGAAAAAATGAAAGTTTTTTCCGACAGTCTTGATGGGTTATTCATTGAATCGGCGGGGCTGGAAAAAGTGATTAAGAAGCAATTAGCAGGTTTGCAGTATGAGTAATGTAACTTCTACACGCCTTGGAGACCTTATAAATCTAAAGCGTGGATATGACCTGCCTGAGAGTCAGCGACGCCCGGGGCCGTATCCAGTCATTAGTTCTGCTGGTGTTTCCGGCTATCACGATGAGTACAAAGTTGAGGGAAAGGGCGTAGTGACAGGCCGCTATGGCACACTTGGGGAGATGTATTACGTTGATGGGAAGTATTGGCCCCACAATACCGCGCTATATGTCACATCCTTCAAGGGCAATGAACCCAAGTACATCTACTACCTTTTGAATTGTCTCGGAAGAATCCGCACTTCAGATAAAAGTGCGGTGCCTGGAGTCAATCGCAATGAATTACACGAAATGGCGGTGCCGGCTACAAGTGACAAAAAGCAGCAGAAAAAAATCGCAGCCGTTCTTTCTGTCCTCGACACTAAAATCGAATGCAACCATCGCATCAATGCTGAGTTGGAAGCGCTCGCGAAGACTTTGTACGACTACTGGTTTGTGCAGTTCGAGTTTCCCAACGCCAAGGGCAAACCCTACAAATCCTCAGGCGGAAAAATGGTTTACAACAACACCCTGAAACGGGAAATTCCGGCTGGGTGGCAGCTTTCGACAATTGGCGACAGTTTCAAGACTTACCTTGGTGGTACTCCATCAAGAGAAAGTGGTGAATATTGGACACCAGGTGACGTTAATTGGTTAAGCTCTGGTGAAAATCCAAGTACATTCGTCGTCGCTCCGGATGAGGAAATCTCAATCTTGGGTTTGCAGAATTCTGCAGCAAAACTTTTACCCGAAGGTACGGTGATCTTTTCGATAGTTCGTCACCTCAGAGCTTCAATACTCGGAATTGAAGCTGCGACAAATCAGTCCGTCGTTGGTGTCTTAGAGACAGATAAAATCAAACACTGTTTCATATATCCCTACCTTGTTCGAGAAATTCCAAGATTGATGGCGATCCGAACAGGAGCACAGCAGCCGCACATAAACAAACGGATGCTTGATGAATCGCTCTTGGTTATTCCTGATGACTTGACTTTAGAAAAGTACACAAGTCATACGGCACCATTATTTTCGCAGATCAAAAATCACCTGATGCAAAATCGGGAGCTAACCCAACTCCGCGACTGGCTTCTCCCCATGCTAATGAATGGCCAGGTCAAGGTGGCCTGAACATCTCAAGCAACGACAACTTCTAGCCGCCTGTGATTTAAGTGAAATAGTTATTTTGCTTGGTCCAGTAAGGTGGGCAAGCAATCATGAAACGGACGTTGAATCTTACTTGCGGACCGTATGATTTCATCGTCGTCAGACAGGATGGCCAATAGCATCGCAGACATGGTTGATAGAGCATTGCTCGTTTGAACTATATTGAGTTGATCGGAAATGGAACAGCCATTGCGATGAATTAGCAGAGGCCGAATACCACCATGGACGACTGTGTTCAATATTTTCCAATTGACCTCTTTGAAGCGGGACATTTCATCGCTAGCTCGATGGTGGCCAGCGTCAACAATGTCTGCCAACATTTTTGCAACGGAAGGAGTCTTATTCGCAAGACGCGCTTCCAATTCTGGCGTTAACTCCTCATCTAAGTCAGGCACCTGCTCATGAGGAGCAGCAAAAGCCATCCAGGCCGCACGCACAAGCACTTCGTACTGAAGGCGTACGAGCGCAGTTGCGGCCGTAGGCAAGTCATTTCCTACCAAGATGCGTATTGCGAAGGCATGTTCTCGTGAAATACCGCACAACAGGAAACCCGCAATTGTCCTGTCGTCGTCTTCAAACCTTGCCGTGGACAGCAATTCATCAATCGCTTGATCTAGCTCGTTTGAGCGGATCAGTATTTTTCTAATGGCTTCATCCACTATCGGCTCCTGCTGACTGTCCATCGATAACTTTCTAAATAGTGAGTGGGATGCTATGGCTTGCATGGTACGTCGTTATCAAAGTGATCACGAACAATCCTCTCGTACAGTGGTTTTGAGAGCGGTAGTCAAGGTTCACGAAATAGCACACCTGCGAAAGCCGAATCATAGTGATCGCTTAGCCGCAATACTTGATGAGCATTATCCGACTTGTCGCGAAGCACGTGTGGAGTTGAATGAGCTGCCAATTTCAGCGGAGACCTTGAAGAAATAGGTCCCAGAACGTCAGATCTGCATGCGCCACGAAAAATGCACGGCCAGTAGTTGACATCGATACATTTCAGGAGTATCTCTACGCTGTAACTTTGGAGGCGCTTTGAAGAAAAGTGTAATTCAATCCACAGGTGGCGGTGTTTAGTTTCCTGCATCCTGTGAAGTCATCCGGTCGTCGCCGCCGGAATGCAAAATGTCCCCCACTATTTTATTTGGAATACGAGTACCTCTATTTCGTGGAGCGCAGCTCTTGTCGCCGTGTGAGGGGCTCGTGGGCCTCATCAAAGTTGCTTCTAGATTGCTCATGGCTTCGTTTGTTTAGGACCCCTAATTCTTTTTACTCCTCCTCAGATGCGTGGAGGCCTAAGGCACCAGTACGTATTGCAAGGCGATTCCTTGAGTACGAACTATGGCCATTAAGGCCTGGAGGTGTCTGGTGTGGAAGATCATGCGAAAACTCAAAAGGGCTTGCGTACTAGCGCAGGTAACAAGTCGCGCCGTCCAAACAAAAAGCGGCCTGTTAAACAAAGTAAAGGCAGTTACATTGCGGGACGTGCAGGTGTCACTGCTTATCAGTCGGTTATCGATGCAGAGAAGCACCTGGCTGAAAAAAAGAGCGTCGACGATTTCTTTGTAATTCCGCCGACCCTATTTGTCGACGATACCTATCAGGTCATGCCTGACACAGTTCCGTGGCTTCATACCGGACTGTTAGATGCTAATGACGCCACTCGACTTGGCATTCAAATCGTCTTGCCGGAAGCTGGGCGGATCCGTGCTCGGGACCTGATAGGACGGTCACGGCATATAGCCACGGGCGTTTATCCCAGCTGGAAAATGGGGCGCCTGATGCAGTGGGAATCCAGAGTTGAAGCAAACGTATTCCGTCTGCTTGATATCTGTCCGGCTATTACGAGGTTTGCCGAGCAACCCCTCACAATCCACTATTTGCGTGATGGAAAATGGCACATTCATATTCCCGATGTTGCCGTGGAAACGTGTTTCGGGCAGCGGTTGATTCTTGAGGTAAAGAGCACCAAAGATCGCAAACTGCATGAAGCACTAGAGCGCGCAGAACTGATAGCGCCGGCACTAAAGCTAATGGGCTGCCATTACCTCGTGATTCATCAGCAAGATGTCGAAGCCAGTCGCTCAGTAGCCAATGCCAACCTTCTCCTAAAGCTAGGGCGTAAGCCCCCCTCTGCTAGTTCTCATCAGAAATTTCTAGATCTGCTTGAGCTTGGCAGCCCACTCAACCGCAAAGAGCTGTTGGGAAAAGTAATCAATGATGAGCACGCGATTTACCCTGCTGCGCAATTGGTATTGCGCGGACACTTATCCCCAAGTTGGCAAACCGCGAATTCTGCCGAAATCAGTTTCTGCAAAAAAAATGACGATAACTTAAAGGAGAGTCTGCAATGGCTTCTGCATGCATTAGGCGCTATCAACCGATTGTAATAGACGGTGAGCAAAAAATTTTACATAGCCGCGTGGGTGATACATGGCAATTAAAGGATCCCAAAGACGGGCTAATCACTTCCGTGTCCCAAGTGGCATTGCTGAAGAAATATGAAGCTGGCAATGTTCTGTTTCTGATCAACAATAAACTCTCTACAGAGATTGCGAAGGAGCTCTACAAGTCGCAACCGAAGGGAAAGCCAGACGATGTTGAAGAATACGAGTGGGACTTAGCCACGGCAAAGGTTTCCCTTGTGAAAGCCGTATGCGGTTTAGGATGGCAATCGGTGGTACAAAAAGAGGAGATTCAAACGCTTTGGCCGAAGCTGACTGCGAAATTGAAATTCGTGCCTCTTATTCCAGATGCAAGTACTGTCTACCGCTGGTGGGTAAGACTTGAGGAGTATGGCTGGGATGGTCGAGCATTATTGCCTCAGCATTGGAAAAAGGGTCGCAAACCAGAAGAGATAAACTCAATCCAACTTCAGCTAATAGAGGAGGGGGTAGAAGATGAATATCTCACAATGGAGCGCAAGCCACGCGGCGAGGCCTATAAGGCAATCTGTATTCTGGTGGATACATGGAACGATGCAAATAAGAATCTTGCGCCGCTTGTGTACCCGAAACAATGTCAGGTGTTCAGGTATATCAAAGAGCTTGATGCCTTTGATACATACGCCGCCCGATACGGACATCAAACTGCCATCAGAAAATTTAGGTCCGTGCAAGGAGCTACTGTTGCATCAGAGCCACTGGAACGGGTTGAACTTGATCACACGGTCCTAGATGTAATTGTATTGGACGATGAAACTCTATTGCCATTAGGCCGACCTACAATTGCCATTGCTTTAGATGTATTCACCCGTTGCGTAGTTGGCATATACATTGGCTTTGAGCCACCCAGTGTATCGACGGTTGGTCAATGCGTTCGGTCCGCATTGACCCCAAAGCTGGGTCTTTTGGAAAGCATTCCACAAATCCAAGGCCCTTGGAGTTGCTACGGAATGATGCAGACACTGGCGATAGACCATGCATTGGAAAACTTCTCAGGAATGATTGGCCGGATGGCATTCTGCTTAAATATAGAAGTGCTTTGGTGCGGAAGAAAGATGCCCTGGAAAAAGGGTTCTGTTGAGCGATTCATTGGAACGTTGAATCGTGGGTTCTGTCATCAGATTGAGGGAACGACGAGAAGCAATATCGTCGACAAAGGAGATTACGATGCCGTAGGTCGCGCGGTTTGTTCTAATTCAGCACTCAGAAACGGTCTCATTAAATGGGTTGTCGATAACTACCATACGAAATTCCATAGAACGTTACAGATGGCTCCTGTTGGTAGGTGGCAGACATCAATTCGTGAAGACGACATTCCTCTTTGTACCGATCTCACCTCGATTGACGCATCTCTTCGGGTTCCGAAAAAGAAGCCGCTCACGCACAAGGGCGTCGATTGCAACAGCGGCTTACTCTACAACTCAGATGAACTGTCAGATCTCAGGCGCCAGTATGGTGCCGAGCTCGAAGTGTTGGCATATCCAAGTCCTTCGAATCTAAAAGACATCATTGTCGAGCACGAAGCGAGTGCGCAAAGGTTCACCGTACCATGTTTGAATATGAGCTATGCCAACGGAATGACGCTATGGCAGCACAAAGCTATTCGCAAGCACGCAAGAAACGAGGGCATTGGTTGTGCCACGTTTGCTGAACAACTCAAATGCAAATCATCGCTTGAGGCAATTATTTACGAAGGTATGGCGGAGTCGCCATTGAAGGAGCGAGTGCGAGCTGCTCGCATGTTGCAGAGAACTCGTGACGAAAATGAGTATGGCAACTACGCGCCTACATTACCAACGAGCACTCAAGTCAATTCAGCGGATAAACGCGCAGTCGAATTCAATGTTGATGACGAAGCAGAATCCTCGTGTGATGTTGAAATGGAGGTGCACTAATGGCAGGTTATGGATCTAAAGATAAGCATTCAAAATGGCAGCAAATATTGATTCAAAAGTTTGCAAGGAATCATAAAATTGGCTGTGCCACCTTTTCTGAACAGCAGAAATGCAGATCATTGCTTGGGGCAATTATCAATCACGGAATGGCGGACTCGCCATTGAAGGTGAGAGTGCGTGCTGCTCGTGTGTTGCAGAGAACACATGACGAAAATGGGGATGGCAACCATGCACCTAGACTAACAGCGACCACGCAAGACAATTCAGCAGAAAAAAGCGCAGACGACATCTGTGTTGATCACGAAGCAGAATCCTCGGGCGATGACGAAATGGAGGTGCACTAATGGCCGGCGATGGATCCAAAGACAAGTACTCGAAGAAGCAAGAAGCTGAACCATTAGAATGGTCCTCTGATCCGCTAATTCGACACTATGAGGAATTTTCACGAGGCTTCAAGAAAAATGAAGAGCCAATATTCACCGAGCATTTGTACTTCAAGCTGCCATGGATGGCAGAAGCAGAGAAGGCGGTGGAAGATGTAATGGCTTTGCCGTCGGGTGCTCGCGCAGAGCACTGTGTTAAAGCAGCAGGTGGCACTCGCGCATCTAAAACGTCTTTTCAGAGAGCTGTGGTGAGACGCCATCCTCCTTATAGAGACAAACATAATGATTTACATATCCCGTATGCATGCTTCAAAACACCTTCAACTCCCTCTCCGGCGGCTATCGATTTATCAATACTAAAAGCACTTGGGGAGCCCGCATGGAAAATGTGCAAGGGTCCTGTAGAGCGGCTAAGTCGAATTGCTGAGGTTAGTGAAATGGTTGGCTTGCTTGGACTCGGTCTCGACGATTTTCAGCACCTTGTCGATACTAGAGGCGAACGCGTACAGCATGCGACGCTAGATCGGCTTAAAGAAATTGGCGATCTAATAAAAGTTCCATTTGTCTATTCTGGATTAACTCGAATGCAAAAGGCATTTGAAACCAATGAGCAATGCAACGGACGGACTGAATCTACGATTAGATTCCGGAGGCTAGATTGGGAATACGAGCCGGACAGAAAAAGATTTAAAAGTATTGCTCGTAAAATAATTGCAGAATTTGATAAATATTTCGGGAAGTCTGAATTTGACCTTGACGAGGATGGGAATTTATTTCGACTTTACATATCTGTTGGCGGGCTGATCGGAAATCTAATTCGTGTTTTACGAGTTGCAGCGGCAATTTGCATAAAAACCAAAACGAGACTAACCGTGCTGACGCTCCGTGAAGCGGTAGTGAAGGTCATAGCTAAGTCTTCCAGCTGGCCGAACCAACTAGATCCTTTTGACGCAAAGTTTGTTTCCACCGTATCGACGGAGACTTTGCAAATAGCTCAAAGTATTGGTGCTGAAAAAGGGCCGGCAGCAATGAGCAAAAGAAAGGGTGGTTGCAAATGAAGGCGAGGCCTGATCCCGGACGTTTAGTTTCTTCCAAGTCAATTGATAATTCGGATGGATTATCGATCGAATCAAAAAGTCCTGTGCTGTTGCTTAGATCGCCGGCTCCAAATAAGTTTGAATCACCGATCGGATATTTATTGCGGCTGACAGAAACAAATGGATATTCACGGCCAACGATAATTACAAATATGGCGATGAAGAAAGCAAGTTATGTAGTCACTGTCGGGTGGGACTTTAGGCGATTGCAACCATTGCTTGGCAAGGTAAAGCTTCCTGATGGTTTCGGGTATCGTCCCGCGCGATACGTTCGGGGTCGTGGGTCTATCCAAGGACATGGTTTATCTACTAGCCATATAGGCATGGTTCGATCTCGAGTTTGCCCGCAATGCGTCAAAGAATTGGGTTACATACCTTCGACGTGGGATCTAAAGGCCTATATTGCATGTCATGTTCACAAATGCATGATGCTAAAGCATTGCCCTAAATGTAAAAAGAGAATCACGAACGAGAGAAGCGGATTGTTGATCTGCCAGTGTGGATTCGACTTTTCTAAAGCAGAAAATGTAATTGCGAAACCAGAGTTGTGTGCAATTTCGGAAGTGCTTCATGCTCAAGTTACTGGTGATGGCAGAGAACTTATAGTAAGTAAGGAAATTGGGTTTCCGTTGGATGAGTTGCTCGCGATGGACCTTGACGTGCTTTGTAAGGTTCTTGTGGAAATTGCTCTGTTGTGTGCAAATCGACAGGCTGGCGTTAGAAAGGTTAGAAAGAATGCTGAAGTTAGCAACTATCTAATTGATGCAGGAGTTTCATTTTCAAATTGGCCGAACAACTTCTATGAGCTATGTTCTTCCTGGCACAAATATATAAAAGCATCGACAAAGGGTATAAATTCGATTTACTTTTATCAGTGCTTCGTAGCGATTTTCCTCATGCTTCACAAGCATTTGAAAAGACGCAAGAAGCAAACAGTTTTTCTCTTGAAAGCAACACTTGAGTACGGGTTCAGAAATTGGGACGGTGCACCAATAGTGGTGAGAGGGAAATTGATGAAAGCAATTAAGTTCCCATCAGCGCACTACGGGTATATGGAGTCAGCAGCTCTTGTTCAAAACATCACTTTGAGAAAGTTTGCTTACATCTATCGCAATGGTGGTGTGCCCGTAGAGATATTCATACGCAACATCGGTACGCGCCCTCTGTTTGATTTGTATGCTTTGAGCAAATTAACGGTGTTGCCACGCCGCTCATTTAGACTTCGTCGTTCTGCAGAGTTTTTAGGAATACCTAGGCGCGCACTTCACCTTCTAATTAGTAGTGGTGTTCTAAATTGCACTTTCAGAAAGGCAATTAAGGTGGTTGCAGTTGATGACCTGGAAGCATTTAAGAACTCAATATTTAAGATGGCACGAAAGTCTACGGCAAGAGACTTGATGCCGTTCTCTAGCGTTTATAGATCAAAAATCACGATACCAAAATTGGTTGAGATATTTAGGGACATAGTTGCTGGAAAGCGAAACGTTTACAAAAGAGGCGGGGAAGCTAATATTTCCGAACTTCTTATTAAGGCCGATAGTATCGGTAAAATTTATGAAAATCTCCAAGACATCGGCGAAGTAATCAGTATCTGCGCGATTGGTCAGAGATTCGGTCTCAATAAAACTGAGTCGAGAGCTATCGGCCTGCTATTTGGCGGCTGGCACGATGGAATAATCGGCCCTGTCAGAACCACTGCAGTTAAAAGCTTCCTTTCCGAGCATGTGGCACTTAGACGTATTGTGGCAATTTCACCTGCGGCAACGCTTGAAGTTAGAAAATCAATGCAGAGAAAAGGCCTAAGTGATTATGTCATCAGACTTCCTTACGATTCGAATAATGCAAACAAATTTGCAACCTTCATAAAAAGGTCTGGTACTCGTCATGTGATACACCATGCACGGAAATTTATTTAAGGCTGTGCATTTCCCAGCCTGTTATAGGCGCAGACCACCTCAGCGAGGTGTTTGAGAATTTTGATAGGTAAATACTATCTATTTGGGGTGCATAAACGGATCTTTTGCTTACTCAAACCTTGCCAGGGAGGGCTGTTGCTGGCTTTTAAGGTATCTGAATGGCATTTATTTCAAAATCTTGCAAAACACAAAATGCAAGATTATAATGAAAAGATGACAGTCGCTGATCAACCCCTTACTTCACCCCGTTCCCTAGGATTCCGAGTCAAGGCTGCCAGGACAGCAAAAGGGTGGAAACAGGAAGAATTGAGCAAAGCCATGGGCATTGCTGACCGCCAAACCATCTCCACTATCGAGAATGGTGAGCGCTCACTCAAACCTGAAGAGCTCGTGCAATTGTGCGCACTGCTAGAGCGTGATATCGAATATTTCATAGATCCTTTCGTTGTTGATGGCGAAGCGATGTTTTCCTGGCGTGCATCTGATTCGTTGCCGAACGAGGAGCTTAGTAGTTTCGAGTCCAAAGCCGGGCCATGGATCGGAATGCTTCGATTCCTCCGTAGATTGGATACTCAAGTTGGCGGTCCTTTTGGAATGACGTTACGCCTTAATCAGCAGTCCTCGTTTGAGGATGCTTTGGCCATGGGTGAGTCCGTGGCAGAGTTCATGTCGTTGGGCAGTGTGCCGTCCGAGCGTCTCGTCGAGAAAATTGAGTCTGATCTCGACATTCCTGTTTTGTTTGTTGATTCGATTCAGTCGCCTCAAGGCGTAGTCTCCGGTGCGACATGCCACTTACCTGATCTTGGCGTTATATTGATTAATCGTAACGAAACTGAGGCGCGCAGAAATTATGATCTTGCACACGAGCTATTTCACGCTCTTACATGGACCATCATGCCGCCTGATCACCGTGAGAGCCTAGATACCAAAGCCAACGGTAAGCAGTGGCGTGTTGAAAAACTTGCTGATAGTTTTGCAGCGGGGTTACTGATGCCCACAGCCTCGCTGAAGAAGGTCATCGACAGTCGATTGCTTGGTGATAAGAGCCATTTGGTTGATGTTGCAGACCAACTGCGAGTATCTCCAACGGCATTGGCTTATCGTCTCTTTAACGCCAAGTTGATTGATCAATATATGTGTCAAGCACTGCATGGTGAAAAAAGCAGGCTCCCATTAATCCGACCGAAACGATTCTCTTCTAGCTTTGTTGAACTGGTCTATCAAGGCATCGAGCAAGGCCAAGTCTCTGCTCGTAAAGTAGCCAAGACATTAGATCTTAACTTGCACGAATTGAAAGATCTCTTTGCCGAGCACTTTACTAAACCTGCGCCGTTTACGCTGTAGAGACTAGATGGCCAAGGAACGGGTACTAGTCGATACATGCATAATAATTGAAGCCTTCAGAATCAACTGTTGGAAGGCGCTCTGTAATCGCTACGACGTTGAAACTGTCGAAAAATGCATCGAGGAGGCATGCACTGGCGACTCGTTAGATGCAGGTAGAGTTGTCATAGATCGAGAGGAACTGATAAAAGGACTTGCCAAACGTCATACAGTTAGCAGCATTGAATTAGCTAGATTAGTATTAGAAAACGAAGGCCTCCCAGGTATCGATGACGGCGAAAAGCACCTGCTTGCCTGGATGCATGCCAATCGACCTCTACCGATTACGGTGCTACTTTCGACGAGTGATAAAGCAGCGCTGCGTGCATCTCATGTGCTTGACCTGTTGAATAGGGTCAAGTCGCTAGAAGAATTGGCGAAGGCTGCAGGAGTTGATAAAAGGCAGCTTGCCAAACTTGAGAATCATTTTCTTGAGCGTTGGTTATCTGGCGTTAGAGTGGAGTTAAGGCCGCTACTCTAACAAATAGGATCGATTTCCAAACTGAAAATTAGTCGCCTATTTAGGCTCTGATCTACTTTGAATAACAAGCCAGTTAACGTTGTCTCTCATGCTGATACTAATCGACTGCTTTCGACCCGAGGTGGCCGACTTCAATTTCATATAGTAGTGAACATTTCTGTAGTCGCAGTTTCTGCGACAGTTACAGATTAGTTTGACGAAAAGCCCATTCGGTCAGTCGGGACTGTACACGTTAAGGTATTGTTGGGAGCAGAATCATGAGTATTTGGGGAATGCCATCTGTTGAAGATCAGCCAACAGTAACTTTGGTTCGTTGGCGTGTATTGCGGCTCAAAGTCAAAAAAGTGTCGATTGACTTAGTCTTAGGCTGGTGTCTGGAGGATGGTCATGCTCGCATGAGTACGCCCATTAAACAGCATGATGCAAAAGCTCGAACACTAACTACTAAAAGTGGACGAGTTTATGTCGTAGAGGGTGCTCCCGATTACGACGATGATGCGCAATATATCTTGGAAGAGCATTTTGGCCGTGCTGTAAATAAGGCCACCGATGTTAGTTCCGAGTATTTCAACAACTCATCGATCGCAGAACCTACGCGTCAGCAAGAGTCGGAGAAAATTGTCTCTCCAAATACTGTCCTAAAGCTGTCCAATGCGGAGTCTCGTTCATTTATAGTTGAAATGGATAAGCCATTTCAATCAAACGAAAAGTTGACTAAGGCTATTAAAAAGACTACGTGATCAACCCATTTATTGCCAAATCCAGGGCGGGTTTACTCCGAATAGCAATCCGCACAATTTTAACTAACGAGCCAGTTTTGACCGGCCGCTCTCGACCCGAAGCGGACGTTTGCAAGACTTCGTTTTGACTTGGTTATATAACTTCGTTCATATGAGACGGGGCGCACTACTCAGCTTGCGGGTGGTCTATTTGGGTGTAATATTAAGATTGACATGCCTTTGACCCTTCGCCTGCATCGTTCACGCCGCCTTCGGTTACTAGCTTCATTGCTGGTGATGCTAGCAACTTTATGCAACGGCATTGGTCTGGCGCAGGCGCATACGATGGATGCTAAACAAGATTGCTGTCCCGAGATGGCCGGGCACGGGGAATCCATGCCTCACTGTGACGAAGATGCCAAGTTCCCGCATCAAACTTGCGATGAGCAATGCATGTCGCGTTGTATGTCCACAAATGCTTTGCCGTCGGTTCCGCTGACCATCGCCTTGGGCGGTTTAAATGTCACCCCGTTACCGCAGCTAAAAGCTTCTGATCATTCCCAGGCCGAGCGCGGCCCAGACTTACGGCCGCCCATTAATTCCTGACGTTTAACACTTTTTCGCGGCGCATTGCGTCCGCGCGTGTTTACGTTTTATCAGGAATTACCATGAAACTTACTATTTCGACCGCTTCGCAGCGGATAGCGTTATGGCTGTCGGCGTCCGTGCTGATCTTGTTTTTGTTGGCAGCTTGCGACCGCTACAAGCCCATGAATGTCGATGCGTCGCAGACCGTCGAGACCTCCACCACCAAGGATGCCGCGAGCGGCAAAGCCAAGCCAGACGAGATGCTTTATGTGTGCCCGATGCATCCGCACATCCAGCAGCACGGCCCCGGCGAATGTCCCATTTGCGGCATGACACTCGTCAAAAAAGCAGTGGCAACACCGAAGGCAGGACCGTCGTCCGATATGAAAAAGATTGACGTTGAAATGAAGCCCGATGGTGCCGGTACGAAACGTATTTTGTATTACTACGATCCGATGCGGCCGGAAAAACATTTCGATAAACCGGGTCCGTCGCCGTTTATGGATATGCAGCTCATTCCCAAATACGCTGCAACAGAAAGCGCCAATGACAATGGCATTGCAGTCAGTGCTGCCATTGTTCAAAGTCTGGGCATTCGCACGGCCAAGCCAATGCAACGCGATGTTCACTCCAGCATTCGCGTCCCGGCGCGAGTGGTGGCCGATGCCCGTGGTCAGGCGCGAGTACAAGCTCGTGTTAGTGGCTGGATCGAGCGTTTGTATGTGCGAGCGGTGGGCCAGCAGATATCCGCCGGCATCGTGCTCGCCGATATCTATTCACCGGAACTGATTCAAGCCCAGGAAGAAATGTTGCTGGGTGCCGAGACTGCCGGTCCGGCCGCAGAACGCTTGCGGCGATTCGGTATTGCCGATGTTGATATTCAAGCGATACGTCGTGCCGGCAAGGCATCACGTCGATTGCCGATTCGTGCAGCCGTCGGTGGCGTGGTCACCGAACTCGGCGTACGCGAAGGCTCTAGCGTGACACCCGATACGATCATTCTGGATTTGTCGGCTCGCAGTGCGGTGTGGATCGAGGCGCAATTATTTCCGGCCCAGAGAATCAGCCTGGGAAATACGATGCGCGCACGTTTTACTTTGCCGGGTTTGACGGGGCGCGAATGGACCAGTGAGCAAGGCAGCGTCGTTCCTGTGGTCGATCCTGTCACACAAACATTGGCGGTTCGCTTTTCGATCAACAACAGCGACGATTTGCCGCTCGGCACCGTGCTTGATGGCGTAATAGAAGGTGCTTCACGTTCGAATGTTTTGCTGCTTCCGGCCTCTGCGGTAATTCGTACGGCGCAAGGCGATCGTGTGATGGTGCAACACGCCAAGAATCAATTCATGGCAATGCCGGTAAACATTGGCCGGCGTTACGGCAATGAAATTGAAATTACGGATGGCCTGGCCTTGACGGATCGCGTAGTGACCTCGGGACAGTTTCTGCTCGATGCCGAAGCTAACCTGCAATCGGGTTTTAGCCGCATGGAACCCGATGCCCTGGATGCGATGAAGCCGAATAAAGGATCACAGCCATGATCGAGCGCCTGATTCATTGGTCGATCGCCCATCGCGCATTGGTGCTGACGGTAGCGGTCATACTCACCATTGCCAGCCTGATCTCGGTTCGGCAATTGCCACTGGATGCGATTCCGGATTTGTCGGATGTACAAGTGATTATTCGCACGCCATATGCCGGACAGGCACCGCAGATTATCGAAGACCAAGTCACTTATCCGATCACCACCCGCATGTTGGCAGTGCCGAAAGCCAAAGCCGTGCGCGGGTTTTCGATGTACGGCGATTCGTTCGTGTATATCCTGTTTGAAGACGGCACCGATTTGTATTGGGCACGTTCGCGCGTGCTGGAATATCTTTCACAAGTGCGCAGTGAATTACCCGAAGGCGTTGAGCCGCAGTTGGGGCCGGACGCCACCGGCGTCGGTTGGATTTACCAATATGCCCTGATAGATAAAACCGGAAAGCATGATCTGGCCGAACTGCGTTCGCTGCAGGATTGGCGCTTGCGATTTGAACTACAACGTGTGCCGGGTGTGGCTGAAGTGGCCAGTGTCGGCGGCTTTGTTCGGCAATACGAAGCGGTTGTCGATCCACGCCGGTTACAGGCTTATGGGATTGGTTTTAATCAATTGATTGCGGCGATTCGTGCGGGCAATAGTGAAACCAGTGGCGCCCGTCTGGAAATGGCCGAGAGCGAATACATCGTGCGCGGTGTCGGCTATATCCGTTCGCTGGAAGACTTGGGTGCCGTTCCCACTGGCGTGATGAAAAACGGCAAAGCGGTGTTGATTCGTGATGTTGCCGAATTACGCTTTGGTCCCGCGCCGCGTAACGGCATCAGCGAACTCAATGGCGAAGGTGAGGCCGTTGGCGGCATAGTCGTTATGCGCGATGGTGAAAACGCAAAAGCAGTAATCGATGCCGTCAAAATTCGTTTGGAAAGTGTTCGTGCCAGCTTGCCTGAAGGTGTTGAAATCGTAACCGTGTATGACCGTTCGAGTTTGATTGAACGCGCAGTCGATAATTTAGGCTTTAAATTATTCGAAGAATTATTGTTGGTGTCGCTGGTGTGCGCCTTGTTCTTATGGCATGTACGCTCGGCACTGGTCGTCGTGATTAGCTTGCCCTTGGGCGTTTTGATCGCCTTGGCGATCATGCGTTGGCAAGGTTTGAACGCGAACATTATGTCGCTAGGTGGTATTGCGATTGCGATCGGCGCGATGGTCGATGCCGCGATTGTGATGATTGAGAACGCTCACAAGCATCTGGAAGACTGGGCGAAGGAACACGATGGCAAAGCGGCTGACGGTGCCGATCAATGGAAAGTGATTGCGGCTAGTGCAGTGGAAGTGGGTCCGGCTTTGTTTTTCTCGCTGTTGATTACCGCTTTATCGTTTTTGCCGGTGTTTGTTTTACAAGCACAAGAAGGCCGCATGTTTGCGCCTCTGGCGTGGACGAAAACCTGGGCGCTTGCCGTTGCTGCAGGCCTCTCGATCACGCTCGTGCCGGTGTTGATGGGTTACTGGATTCGCGGGCGATTTGCCGATGAATCGGAACATCGTTTTACGCGCTGGCTCACTGCGGCGTATCGTCCGGTGTTGGCGTACGCGTTGCGTCAACCGAAAATGATTGTGTTGTTTGCGTTGTTGGGATTATTGAGTGCCGCGTGGCCACTCAGCCAGCTCGGTAGCGAGTTTATGCCGGAACTAGAAGAAGGCGATGTGCTGTATATGCCGACGACCTTGCCGGGCTTATCGCCAGCCGAAGCACAAGCCGTATTGCAACGCACTGATCGCTTGATCAAATCGGTACCGGAAGTAGCCAGCGTATTCGGCAAAGCCGGACGAGCGGAAACCGCAACCGATCCTGCGCCCTTGACCATGCTCGAAACCATTATCCAGTTCAAACCGGAAGATCAGTGGCGCGATGGCATGACGCAGGAAAAAATCGTGGAAGAGTTGCAACAAAAACTGGCCTTGCCGGGATTAACGGCGGCTTGGGTACCGCCGATTTTGAATCGCATCAATATGCAGGTCAGTGGTATTCGCACGCCGCTCGGCGTTCGTGTGACAGGTCCGGATTTACCGACCATCAGCCAGAATGCCGAGCGCATTGCGGCGGTGTTGTCCAAAGTGCCCGGCACACGTTCCGCGTTCGCCGAACGAGCGGCCGATGCACGCCAGATTGATGTCATCCCTGATCGCGAAATGTTGGCGCGTTACGGTGTAACGATGGCCGATGCACAGGAGTGGTTGGCATCTGCCATCGGTGGCGAAGCGATTGGCCGTGCGGTTGAAGGTCGCGAGCGCTATCCGATTGCACTGCGAACCGAACAGAGCTGGAGGGATTCGCCGGAAGCCTTGATGGCCTTGCCGGTAGTTACTCCGTCGGGTGCGCAAGTCCCACTCGGTCCCTTGGCGGAAATAAAACTCTCCGATGGCCCGCCGATGATCCGCAGCGAAGACGCACAGCTGGCGACTTATGTTTTTGTCGATTTAAGCGATGATGATTTAGGCGGCTATATTCAACGCGCCGAGAAAGCGATTCGTGCAGATGCGCAATTGAGCAACGGGGTGAGTTGGCGATGGGCCGGGAGCTATGAATTTCTGCAACGGGCGAACGAGCGATTGCGTCTTGCCGTGCCGCTGACCTTGCTGATTGTGTTCGCACTTTTGTATGCGGCATTTCGTCGTGTGGCCGAAGCCAGCTTGATCATGCTCACCGTACCGTTCGCACTGGTGGGCGGTTTGTGGTTTCTGTGGATACTGGGTTACTCCTTCTCGGTCGCGGTGGCGGTTGGTTTTATTGCACTTGCTGGCGTCGCAGCCGAATTCGGCGTGGTGATGCTGATCTATTTGGACAACGCGGTGAAGCGCGCAAAGGCCTCCGGTGAGTTGCACGATATTCCGAGCCTGGATGCAGCGATAACGGAAGGCGCACTGCGTCGGGTGCGCCCCAAAGCAATGACAGTGATCACGATCATTGCCGGTCTATTGCCGATCATTATTGCGACTGGCGCAGGCGCGGCGACCATGCAGCGTATTGCCGCACCGATGCTTGGCGGCATGTTCAGTGCACCTTTGCTATCGCTGATTGTGATTCCGGCGATTTACAAATTGTGGTTAAGCCGTGGCCTTAAGACGGCTCCAGGAGAATTGTCATGAAAACCAAAACATTAGTGAGCTCTATTGCACTCATCGTATTTCTAACGGGATGTGCCGCAGCGCCGGTTCATGATGATGCACGCATAAAAAATTCCATCGAGCGGGCAGGAGCGGGGACACCGAGATTGCCAGCCAACGGTGAATCGTATTTAGACGCTGCCTGGTTTGCCGAACCGCTCACCGTTGAGCGTGCAGTGCAAGCCGCCTTGCTCAACAACCAGCAAGTGCGTATTGATCTGACGCGATTAGATGCGGCACAGGCCGAATTGATTCAGGCGGGGCTGTTGCGTAACCCGATGGGTTCCTTGATGGCGTTGCGCCCGGAAGGCGGCGGTCGTTTTGAACTCGATTACAACCTGATGCAAAGCTTGTTTGATCTTTTTACCCGGAGCAAACGGATTGATGTAGCCAATGCGGCGCAAGCACGCGTACAAGCCGAAGTGATGATGTCTGTCGTCCGCATTGCACAAGATACCGAGGCAACCTACTACGAAGTGATGACCGCAAAAGATGCCGTGCTATTGCAACAGGAATTACTCACGCTGGAACAAAGCGTACTCGTCCTGCAGACACGCAAATCCGGACAAGGCATTTTATCTAGCAGTGCGGTGATGGCGCAGCAAACGAACACGTCCCAGCGGGCGCACGAACTGCGCACGGCAGAAGCCGAGCAAACGAAAGCGCTGTCGGCATTGGCAGGGCAATTGGGACTTTCCAGCGTCGACTCCCTGCGGCTACCAGGACATATTCCAGCACTCACGCTATCGGTGTTGAACGAACCCGAGTTGCAAGCGCTTGCTCAAAAGCATCGGCCAGAATTAATGGCAACGAATGCCAGTATCGAACAAGCCAAGGCAGAGAAAGAACTGCAAACCGGCGGACTGCGCAATACCGATGCGTCGCTGGGCGTCGCCGGCAATCGCGAAAGCAGCGGGTTCAGCATGAAGGGACTCGCAGTCCAAATCACGCTGCCTATTTTTGATACCGGCCGTGCTCGCAGCATGTTGGCCGACGCGAACATTGCCCGGGCACAATATCAAGACGAAGCAACGCAACGTCTCATTCCGCTCGAAGTGGAGCGTGCCTTGGCTACGTTGATTGCCAGTACGAAAGCGCTTGAACACGCGGATCATCATTTGCAGCAACAACACCAATTAGAAAAACTGGCCATGCGCAATTATCAGCAAGGCGCTCAAGAATACCTGGACATAATGGAGGCAAGGCGGCTTCGATTGGCTTCTCAGTCGGAGCAACTGAAAGCGCAACGGGCGCTCCGGCTTGCCTACGTTGATCTGGAGCGAGCAACGGGAGTTGCCATGCAACAAGGGCGCTAAGGCCGGGATGCATAAGCAACGACAAGCATTGTCCTGCCGAGTCGTTCTCAGCAGGGCAGTTATGCCCTTTGTACGCTAATGCCGGATTGGGGTATGAGGCCGGCGTTTGACATAAATCAATATGGGTGGTCTCAGAGGCCAATAAGATGGCGCAATCAATAATCCGTCTGGTAGTGCGGCGTGTTTGCCTGAGCGCAGGTGGGTCCGACACGTCCCGGTGTCATGTCCTATTGTCATTTCTTATCCAGAGTCTGCGGTTCCATTTTTCGAACACCTTTAGGTACCTTGAGATCTCGCCATGACAACGTCTTCAAATATCAAACCATGCACCTTGATGGATGACGGCGATGACATGCATTTCTGCACCACGTGTGCATTTTCAAAAGCGTGTCAATCCCATGGCTACGACAAGGCGACGCTTCGAAAACTGCATGTGTTGGTTGAACACATCGGCCCTATAAAACAGGGAGATTATATTTTTCGGGAAGGCGATGACTTCAATGCGATTGCTGCCGTGAGGGAAGGGACCGTTAAAACCTGTGTTTTCGACAGCGACAATCATGAAAAAGTGCTCGGATTTTTTCTGCCAGGCGAAGTCATCGGTTTGAACGCGATCCACGATTCCAAATACCCGTGTAATGCGATTGCACTTGATGATGTGATGCTGTGCCGCTTTTCATTTCCCCAAATAGCGTTGCTGGCGGCCAAGATGCCGGGTTTGCAAACTCAGTTATTTCGCTTGTTGTCGCAGGACATCGGCAAGGCCGCCTTGCTGACCGGCGACTATCGGGCTGATCAGCGGACGGCCGCTTTTCTGCTAACGCTTTCCAGGCGCCATGCCCAGTGTGGTCTCTCGGCAAGCTTGTTTTATCTCGCCATGAGCCGCACCGACATAGCGAACTATTTAAGGCTTGCTCCCGAAACCCTGAGTCGCGTCCTCAAGCGCTTTCAATCGGACAAGTTGATTCGGGTATTGCGCCGCGAGATCGAATTGTTGGATTTCGGGGCACTGGAATTACTGGCTCTGCCCATCCTCAGAAACTGAATATTCACCCGTCATTGGCTGGGCGGGAGTCAGGGCAGCTTGATTTCAAGGGAAATTGGGAATAAGGTAGTAATCAATTACTATCTTTAATGTAGCGAGTCAGGCAATGGAAACCCGCAGACAAAATCTTTCAGCTGACGCGCGTCGCAGCGTTACCATTGAAGCGGTGATTGATTTGGCCGGGGTGCAAAACCCAAGCGAAATAACCACGATGGCCATTGCGAAGCACATGAATCTGACGCAAGGCGCGTTGTTTAGGCATTTCCCGAGCAAGGAAATGCTCTGGCATTCGGTCATGGAATGGGTTGCGGAGCTTTTACTGGCCAAGATTGATCGCGCCGCAAAGGGAGTCGTATCTCCCGCCGAAGCCTTGCGAGCCATCTTCATGGCCCATGTCGAGTTCGTGATTGAACGCCCCGGCGTTCCCCGAATGATGTTTGCCGAATTGCAGCGTTCCGACCTGAGCCCCGCCAAACGAATGGCGCAGACACTTATCCAGCGTTACGCGGAACGCATCAGCGCCCGCATTGAGCAGGGCAAGGAATGCGGCGAAATCGACCCGAAACTCGATACGCAGGCAGCCGCCACACTTTTTGTCGGCACCATGCAGGGCCTGGTCATGCAATCGATGTTGTCCGGTGATATTCAGCGAATGAAAGCGGAAGCCCCGCGGGTATTTGCCATCTATCTCAGGGGCATCAGGAGTCACCCATGAAAAACTGGCTCTCGAACAAAGGTAAATCCTTGACCCTGGCCGCAATAATGCTGGCCTTGCTGCTCGCGTTTGTTTTTGTCGCTTTACGGACAGGACCGATGGCACCGGTATCGGTCACCGTCATAACGGTGGAGCGGATGGCCATTACGCCCTCGCTGTTTGGTATCGGCACCGTGGAAGCTCGCTATGTTCACAAGATAGGACCGACTTTGGCAGGTCGCCTTCTCCGTGTGGACGTCGAGCCCGGCGATTTGGTGAGGGCGGGACAAGTTTTGGGGGAAATGGATCCGGTCGATCTGGACGATAAAATCATTGCGCAGACGGCCACGATGCAACGCGCCGAGGCGGCGGTCCATGCCGTCGAGTCACAAGTACTGGAAGCCAATGCCCGTGTGACTTATGCCAAGGCTCAGGCCCTTCGCTATTCGCAACTGGGCAAGTCCCAGGTCGTCAGTGCAGAAGCGGTGGGTGCAAAGCAGCAGGAGTTTCAGATGGCACAGGCGGCACTCTCGACGGTTCGCGCCAATCTGGAGGCGGCCCGTCAGGAGAAATCCAGGCTGGTTTCCGAACTCAATGGATTACAGCGGCAACGCAGCAATTTGAAACTCGTATCGCCGGTGGCAGGTCTGGTGTCACGTCGCGATGCCGATCCGGGTACAACGGTGATCGCCGGGCAATCGGTCATTGAAATTGTGGATCCCGGTAGCCGCTGGATCAATGTGCGTTTTGACCAGAAGCGGGCACAGGGATTACGCGCCGAGTTGCCGGCGCAAATCCTGCTGCGATCCCAGTCCGGAAAATCTCTGGAAGGAAAAGTAACCCGGGTCGAGTCGCATGCCGATTCGGTGACCGAAGAAGTATTGGCCAAAGTCGAGTTCCGCCAGCGTCCGGAAAAAATGCCGTCCATTGGCGAGTTGGCCGAAGTGACTGTTGCGTTGGGGCAATTGCAGGAAACACCTTTCGTGCCCAATGCCAGCGTTCAACGCGTGGACGGTCACATGGGCGTTTGGGCGGTGGAAGATGGCGATCTGCGCTTCGTGGCGGTGAAATTCGGCGCTAGCGATCTTGATGGTCGCGTGCAGGCACTGGACGGACTCACCGTTGGCCAGCAGGTTGTGGTGTACAGCCAAAAAACACTGACGGCAAACCGCAGAATTAAAATCGTCGATAGCCTGGCACCACCTGCGCCATGATCAGCCTGGCCGGTCGTGACATCCTGCATTCCTGGGGTAAATTCGTTTTTACCGGTGTGGGTCTGGGGCTTCTGATCGGCGTGACGCTGACGATGGCAGGCGTCTATCGCGGCATGGTGGATGACGCGAAGGCACTGCTCGATAATAGCGGCGCCGATCTTTGGGTGGTGCAGCAAGATACGCTGGGGCCTTACGCCGAATCATCGAGTCTGTTCGACGATACCTATCGCGGAATTCAAGGAATGTCCGGCGTTGCACGCGCCGCCAACATTACCTATCTCACCATGCAAGTACGCCAGATGGAGACTGGAAAAGCTCGCGATGTTCGCACCATGGTGGTCGGCATTAGCACCGACGGCCCGGGCTTTCCCGGCCAACCTGGTTACTTGGTAGCCGGCCGGCATATCACGCGAAATCACTATGAGGCGGTAGCCGATATAGCGTCTGGTTTCAGGCTTGGCGACCGCATTCAAATTCGACGTAATGTGTACTCCGTGGTGGGGCTGACGCGCCGCATGGTGTCCTCCGGCGGCGACCCGATGGTGTTCATTCCTCTAAAGGATGCACAACAGGCACAGTTCCTGAAAGACAACGATGCCATCTTGCGACAACGTGCTCGCACCGAACAGAATCCGGCCCTGAATCGGCCCGGCGTACCGGGCTTGCTGGAGGCGGTGATCGCATCACAGAGCACCAATAACTCGGTAAACGCGGTGCTGGTACAAATCGAACCCGGAGCTGATCCGGAACAAGTGGCCGAACCGATACGTCGCTGGAAGCGGCTGACCGTGTACACCAAAGTTCAGATGCAGGAAATCTTGATCGCCAAACTCATTGCCACTTCCGCAAAGCAGATTGGCATGTTCCTGGTTATATTGGCGATCGTCAGCGCGGCCATCGTCGCTTTCATCATTTACACGCTGACACTGGGAAAAATTCGCGAGATCGCGGTGCTCAAACTCATCGGTACCAAGAACCGCACCATCGCTTCCATGATCATGCAAGAAGCCGTGGGGCTTGGCTTAATCGGTTTTGTCGTCGGAAAAATTTCGGCCACCCTTTGGGCACCGATTTTCCCCAAATACGTTTTGCTTGAATCCGGCGATGCCCTTCGCGGTTTCGTGGCGGTGGTGCTGATCTGTGTACTGGCCAGCATCGTGGCCATCCGGGCGGCATTAAAGGTCGATCCTGCGGAGGCCATCGGTGGATAATTCCGCGCTTCCATCAATGTCTGGCGGCATCCGTATCGAAGGTTTAAGCAAACGGTATGGCAAAGGCGATACCGCCGTGGACGCGCTTAAATCGGTGAATATGGTGGTCGGCGCCGGCGAAGTGGTGGGGCTTATCGGCCCTTCCGGGTCCGGCAAGAGCACGCTGCTGAAATGCCTGGGCGCCGTCATCGAGCCGACCTCGGGACGCATGATTCTCGGGCAGGAAGTGATTTACGACCAGGGCTGGAAAATTTCCGATCTTCGTGAACTGCGCCGCGACAAAATCGGCTTTGTTTTTCAGGCGCCTTATCTGATTCCCTTTCTGGACGTCACCGACAATATCGCCTTGCTGCCGATGTTGGCGGGTCGCCCGAACGGCGAATCTCGCCAGCGTGCAATGGAATTGCTCGAGGCACTAGATGTCGGCCATCGTGCCAAGGCCATGCCGTCGCAACTGTCCGGCGGCGAGCAACAGCGCGTCTCCATCGCCAGGGGCCTGGTCAATCGGCCGCCGGTCATTCTGGCTGACGAGCCGACGGCAGCACTCGACAGCGAGCGTGCGTTGGCGGTAATCCGCATATTGAATGACATGGCAAAAAAATTCGATGCCGCGATCATTGTCGTGACGCACGATGAAAAAATTATTCCCACCTTCAAGCGGATTTATCACATCCGCGATGGCGTGACCTATGAAGAGCAAGGCGAAGGACGCCACTTCGAGTAATCGCCCAATACCGATCCATCATTGATGAAAAAGGAAACAGGACCATGTCGACACCGATCAAAAATAGTATGAGTGCTTGCGCGTTAGTGGTGCTGTTCTTCACCGGTGGCCCCGCTTACTCGCAGGACGCAACAACCAAAGTCGATGCCACGTCGCACGATCACGCACACGCAGCGACGTCCGAATCGAAACTATTGCTCGATCACGGAAAGCCTTGGGCTACCGATGCGGCACTGCGAAAAGGAATGAGCCAGATTCAGGCCGGTTTTTCAGCCGCTTTGCCGGCTTTTAAAAAACACAAACTGACCCAGGCACAAGCCAACGCACTGGCCGTGACGATCGAGAAAAGCACCGGCTACATGGTCGCCAATTGCAAACTAAAGCCCGACGCCGATGCCACCTTGCATGTCCTTCTGGGCCAGTTGCTTGAAGCGGCCGCTGCGATCAAGACCGATCCCCATTCCGCTAAAGGAATGCCACGCATACACGCAACATTGGAAACCTACCCGCGCTATTTTTCCCATTCGGGCTGGATGATCAACACGAGCACGCACAAGTAATTTCCACTCCGGGGCGCAAGCCTTGGGGTGAACTTGTACGCAATTCCTGTCCGAGCCCCGTATCGATTTGCACTTCGGATCGGCATGCGGGCTTTTGATATGCATCAAGGCAAGTCCGTTTAATACCCATGATACTTCCAGGCTTTCGCGCAGGCATGTCAGGGAGTCGCTTTTTGAATCGTTATCCCGACAGAAAATTTCGCTTCGACCTGACCGAAGTCAACGAAATAAGCGAGTAGCTCAAATACGCTACCGAAAACGGGAGTGTCATTTGCATGAGTAATGCCAGTATTTATCCCTGCTTTCTGGGGCCTTATGGTGAAAACAACGACCTGCTGGAAAAGCTGGTCGTCGAGTTTCTGCGCGACCACGTGTATTGGCGACGTAATCTGTATCCCGATGACCCGCCGGCCATTCCGACCCGCGCTTCGGATACGCCGGAGTTCATGGAATTTGAAGCGCGCCTGCGTCGGGAATTGCATTCCTTGTCGGCGTCGTTGAAACGCTCGGTCCCGTTCCACAGTCCGCGTTATCTGGGTCATATGGTCTCGGACGTCCTGCTGCCGGGATTGGCCGCGCAGTTTTTGACCTTGCCCTACAACCCGAACAACGTCAGTGTCGATGCGGCACCGGTGACGGTCGATCTGGAAATAAAAACCGGTTTGCAGCTGGCACGAATGCTTGGATTTTCGACCGACACAACGAAAGCCGACTGTGCATTCGGCCATTTAACTTCGGGTGGCACGGTCGCCAATTTTCAGGCGCTGCGTCTGGCGATGGCCTTGAAGGCTTTTCCGGTTGCCTTGCTCGCCGCCAATCCGCCGGATTTATCGCTACCGGTAGATGATTGGCAAGCCTACAACCTGACGCCCGACCAATCGATTGCCTTGTTGAGCCGCTGGCATCAATGGCTTGATCAGCAATCAACGGCGGACAAGCAACATTACCTGAGACGCTTGCGCACGGAACGAATTGAAACACGTGGTATCAGCGATTTTTTCACGACACATCCCGACCTTGTGGTGCCCAGCGTGTTGGCACCGATCACCGCGCATTATTCCTGGAGCAAGGGCGTTAAATTGCTGGGTCTGGGCCGTCAACAATTGATGCCGGTGCCGGTGCGCGGCATGCGAATGAACTGCGATGCATTGCATGACATTATCCAAAGCCATCTGAAACAACAGAAGCCGATATTGATGACCGTCGGTATTTTGGGAAGCACCGAATTCGGCACCATCGATCCATTGCATGAGGTAATACGCGAAAGGGATTGGGCCGCCGAGCAGGGCATGGGTTTTTCCGTGCATGTGGATGCGGCGTGGGGCGGCTATTTGGCCACATTGTTTCGTCAGGAAGATGGCAGTTTTAGGTCGCGCGAAGACATTCGATCCGAATTTGCACGCTTTCCCGAAGAGGAAGTGTATTCAGCTTTCAAAGCGCTTGAACGTGTCGATTCGGTTACAGTCGATCCGCACAAACTTGGCTACATTCCCTACGGTGCCGGTGCGTTTATTTGTCGCGACCAGCGCGGCATGGAATTGCTGGCGGAAGAAGCGGACTATGTTTTCTCGGTCAACGACAATGACGATTATTTCAAGCGCTATCGGCAGCTTGGGCGATACATTCCCGAGGGTTCGAAATCCGGTGCCATCGCCGCGGCGGTTTACGTGACGCATAGCGTGATGCCGCTGGATCACAAGCATTTCGGCAAGTTGCCGCGCGAAAGTGTGTTGGCCGCCGAAGTTTTCCGGCAGGCGATCGAAGATTTTTCACGCCGGGTTTCCCATCGTTTGACCTGTTACGTGCCGTTTGAGCCCGATACGAATTTAGTCTGTCTGGCACTCAATCCCGTGGGTAATCGCGATATTGCCACGATGAATCATTTTGTTCGACGCCTGCATGATATTTTGCGTTGCGACCCGGGCGTGCCTTTGCAACGACGCGAATATTTCGGGTCGATCACCACGCTCCGGCCGAACACGATGGGCCCCGAAGATAGCCAGCGGATTTATGCCGCATTGGGTCTGGAATTAATCGCCGACGACCGGGGAAACATGCCGGAAGAAAGTCTGGTGATTTTGCGTCACACCTTGATGAATCCTTTCCTGATCGATAGCGAAAACGACGTCAGCTACATCGAAGGTTATTTTGATTTCCTCGAAAGAAATATCGATGCCTTGCTAGATGCCGATAACACGCGCCCATTGCCCGCACGGGTGACGCCATGAACCCCTTCATGGCCAGTTGTTCCGAAAACCGTGCCTGGGTACACAGCGCGATTACCAGTCTCGAGCAGGAGGCCGCACGTTCGGCCGATACGCATTTGTTGAAGCTCGACATGGCCGGGTTTCCGGGCATCCATTTTTATTTCAAGGATGAGTCATCGCACCCCACCGGCAGTCTTAAACATCGTTTGGCGCGTTCGCTTTTTCTGTACGCACTTTGCAATGGCCGTTTGCAGGAAGGACAAGCGGTGATCGATGCGTCTTCCGGTAGTACCGCGATATCCGAAGCGTGGTTCGCGCGTTTGCTCGGGCTGCGTTTTACTGCCGTGATGCCTGAATGCACGACGCCGCGAAAGATCAGCGTGTTGCAATCACTGGGGGCAGAGTGTGATTTGGTGCCGGCCGGTATCGATGCCAGCGAACATGCACGTGAGCGTGCAAGAGCGGAAGGCGCCTGTTACCTCGATCAATTCGGTTTGGCCGAACGGGCAACCGATTGGCGCGGCAATAATAATATTGCCGAATCGATACTCACGCAGATGCAAAAAGAATCGAACCCGATACCGACCTGGATCGTCTGCGGGGCCGGTACTGGCGGCACGTCGGCCACGATCGGGCGTTATCTTCGCTATCGGCGATTGCCAACGCTGCTATGCGTGGCGGAACCGGTTGGCGGTGCATTTGCACAGGCCTGGCAGACCCGAGCCATTACCGAAACGACGCCTTGCCATACGGTTATCGAAGGCATTGGCCGCAGTCATATCGAGCCGGGTTTCATGTTCGACGTGGTGGATAAAATCATCGAAATCCCCGATGTTGATTCCTGTGCTGCCGTGTGGCTACTGGAAGACATTCTCGGCCGGCGTTACGGTGGTTCGTCCGGTACCAATCTGATGGCCTGTCTGCAATTGGCCAGTGCCATGCGCGATCGCGGTGAAACCGGCAGTATCGTGAGCCTGCTGTGTGATCGCGGCGAGCGTTACGCCGAGACATTGTTTGATAAAACATGGTTGGCGCATCACGCTATCGTGCTTGACGATGCGCTGGGCGAACTTCGCCAATATATTTAACACGACCATGGCATGATTCATCGCGCACGGAAATATAAGCCCCCTTTTAAACCACACCACTTTTGAATATAGATGACTTATGGAACTGAAAACCTTTAACGATCTACTCGCGGCGGCGACCCAACAATCCGAACCGCAACGTCTTTTATTTGTCTTTGCCAAAGCCGAATTGCCAGTCGATGCGACCGAATTGGAAAAGCAGCGTTTCGAACGCGGGGAAGGCGGCGCGCTCGCTCCGGTGGTTTGCGTGGACAAGCGTCCCGAGGAGATCGAAAGTTTTACGGCATTGATCGAAGAATCGGCGCAGACCGGACAAAGTTGGGACATTCTCTTCGTGTCGGCGATGAACGGTCGCGGTGGCCATGCTCCCAATCCCGATGAAGCGGTGCAGCCTTTGAAAATGATGGTCGAAACCATCAAGAGTGGCCGCATTTCACAATTCCTGACAGTGGACCGTGACGGTCAACTGGTCCAGTTGACGCGAGAATAAATGCCGATGTTGCCGGGCCTCCAGATCGGGTTTCTTGGCTACGGCCGCTTTGGTGCTGCCTTCGCCGCACTGATGGAAGAACGTGGTTATCCGTGGCGTGCCTGGGACCCTGTCGCCGAGTTGCCGGAAGCCCATGCCGCTGCCAATGTGGATAATCTGGTCGCCAGTGCCAATTTGATTGTTATCGCAGTGCCGGTCAGTGCTTTTGAAACCGTGCTGCGTAATTTACGCCCCCGGTTGAGTGCCCGTCATCGCGTGATGGATGTCGGCAGTGTCAAACAGGGCCCTTGTCGATTAATGGATGAGATATTGGGCGCGGATATCGGCCATGTCGGTTGCCATCCCTTGTTCGGTCCCCTCAGCATTGCCCGTGCGGAGCCTCTGCGTGCCGTGTTGTGCCCCAGCGAACAGCATCCCGAAACGGCAAAGCTGGTCAGGGCTTTGTTCGAATCGCTTGGTTGCGAGGTGAGAGAACAGGAACCCGGCCATCATGATCGCTACATGGCACTCACCCATGCGATGGCTTTTTTTATTGCGCGTGGGTTGCTCGATTTGGGGGTCGACAAGGATCTGCATTGGGCACCACCGAGCTTCGCGGCATTAGCCTCGTCGATCGCCGCCGTGCGCTCCGACGCCGGTCACTTGTTTAATGCCATTCAACTGGAAAATCCTTACGCTGCTGCCACGCGCCGGGGATTGATCGAGGCGCTGACGCTGATTGATCAACGCTTGTCGAAGGCATCCGATCCGGGCATGGCAAGTACCGAAATGGATATTCCCGATTTCGGCCAGTCGATACCGGCACTGAAAGAAGTGCGTGAACATATCGATGAACTCGATAACGAATTGATTGCACTGTTGCAGCGACGCAGCGAACTGAGTGCGCGAGCAGGTCATGCCAAAAAGGCGAGCGGAGCACCTGTTCTGGATCCGGGACGTGAAGCCGAACTCATGCGTCAACGCGGTGAATGGGCTGAACAGAATGGTTTGCCGGCGGATGTGGTGCAGGCCATTTTTCGCCAGATATTGGCAATGAGCCGTCGCGCTCAAGGTTAATTCCGTTGCCAAAATCGGCTTGACGCAGATCAGGGTAAAAGCCGTGGCCGAAAGCGAAAATTCTCGAAACGTTTTCAGGAGAATTTTCATGCAACTGGTATGTCCCGCCGGCAATTTGCCGGCGCTGCAGGCAGCGGTCGATGCCGGTGCCAATGCGGTCTATGTCGGGTTTCGTGACCAGACCAATGCCCGTGCTTTTCCGGGCCTGAATTTCAGCGATGCGGATCTGCGCGAAGGCATCGACTTCGCCCATAAAAATCATTGCAAGGTTTACGTGGCATTGAATACCTATCCCGATAGCGCACGCATCGGTGAGTGGCAGCAGGCAGTCGATCGGGCCGCCTCGTTCGGTGCCGATGCCATTATCGCCGCCGAAATGTCGGTGCTCGATTATGCAGCCCGCACGCATCCGCAAATGCCGCGTCATCTTTCGGTACAAGGCTCGGCCACCACGGCGCCGGCTTTACGTTATGCCCATGAACGCTTTGGCATTAGTCGCGCCGTATTGCCACGCGTGTTGTCTGTGCAGCAAGTGGAACGTCTGTGCCAGACCTCGCCGGTGCCGCTGGAAGTCTTCGCTTTTGGCAGCCTGTGCATCATGGTGGAAGGACGCTGCCAGCTTTCCAGTTATGTCACCGGTGCCTCGCCGAATCGCCACGGTGTCTGTTCACCGGCGCGTTTTGTCCGCTGGGACGAACACGATGACGGCTCGCGCAGCGTGCGTTTGAATGATGTCCTGATCGATCGTTTCAAGAAAGACGAACCGGCCGGTTATCCCACCGTCTGCAAAGGACGCTTTTCGGTCGGCGATGAAATATTTCATGCGATGGAAGAACCCACCAGCCTGAATACGCTCGAACTATTGCCCCGCCTCAAACAAGCTGGCGTAGTCGCGCTGAAAATCGAAGGCCGCCAACGCGGTGTCGCCTATGTCAGTTCGGTAACCCGAATCTGGCGAGCAGCTATCGATCAATTGGAAGCAAATCCCGGCACGTGGGCGGTGGAACCCAATTGGCAATCTGCCTTATCGGCACATGCAGAAGGCCATCAAACCACTTTGGGCCCTTACCACCGGGCATGGCACTAATGCCTAAGATCACAGAGACATCCATGATGAAAATGAGTTTGGGCCCATTGCAGTATTTTTGGTCACGGGAACGTACGCTGGCTTTTTATCGGGAAGCCGCAAACTGGCCGGTGGATATTATTTATCTCGGCGAAACCGTCTGCAGCAAGCGACGGGAACTGACTACGCGTGACTGGATTGCACTGGCGGAAGAATTGGCCGCTCATGGCAAGCAAGTCGTACTGTCGTCGCTTGCATTGATCGAGGCGGAATCGGAACTCAGCGTCCTGCATCGTCTCGTTGACCACAATCTTTTTTGGATCGAAGCCAACGACATGTCGGCTGTGCAACTGTGTCGCGAAAAAGAGGTATTTTTTGTCGCTGGACCCTCGCTGAATGTTTACAACCATCGGGCACTGGCATTGCTGGTCGAAGACGGCTTGCGGCGTTGGGTGCCGGGCGTCGAGCAAGGCCGCGAATTGATCAGGGAACTGCGCGAGGCCAGTGATGCCGAAGGACTCACGATGCCCGAGCTGGAAGTGATTGCCTGGGGGCGGTTGCCGCTGTCCTATTCGGCTCGCTGCTTTACTGCGCGTTCTCTCGATATTGCCAAGGACCAGTGCGAATTTCGCTGCATCGATTATCCCGATGGCTTGCGACTCAAGACACGCGAGGATCAGGCCTTTCTCAGGATTAACGGCATCCAGATACAGGGAGAAGAAATTACCGATCTGGGTCCGGAGTTACCGGAATTGCGTGCTTTAGGTGTCGATATTCTTCGCCTCTATCCGCAAGTCAACGGCATGAAAGAAGTGGTCGCGCATTTTGATCTGGCCAGACGTTCTCCGACCGCGCCACCGCGAATCGGCATGCGCAACGGTTATTGGCATGGCGAACCGGGTATGCGTATTCCTGAAAAGCAAAGTGCCTGAAGGGGTAATTTCCGGAGTATCGATTTTTTAGACGATTTGAGTACTGACAGAACTCGTCTACAAATCGGATCGCTTGCCTGAATTTTTTGCATGTCTCGATGAATGGGTGATGCGAACTTTTGTATCGATATCCGGAGGCTGCGGCGATTCGGATTCTGCCCACCAGTGTGCGCCAAGATTTTCTCTTCGCTGAAGGGCTGCCTGCAACAGGCGGGCAGCGAGTTGTTGGCGCCAGCCGATGCCTTCGCCGATTTGATGCAGTTCATCTAATGCTGTTGTGATGGCGGATGCCTGACGCACGGGCCCGAGCGTCTGCCAGAGTCGTTGGCGCCAATAGTGCTGTACTGCCGGCGAGGTTTCCAATCCGCGTTCGGCAAAACAATAAGCGCCGTGCGTGATCGGTGACATATCTTCCTGCTTGATTTGATTGGCGAGTCGAAGTCCGTAAGTCACGCCTTCAAGCAACGAATTGCTCGCCAATCGGTTGGCACCATGCACGCCATTGCAAGCCACTTCGCCGACGGCCCACAAACCGGGAACCGTGGTGCGGCCATCAAGATCGGTCGCCAGTCCTCCCATATGAAAATGCGCAACAGGTGTCACCGGCATGGGTTCAAGGCGTGGATCGATGCCGTGGGACAGACAGCTTGCCAATACCGTCGGAAATCTTTGCAGCCACACATCCCCAAGATGTTGCGCATGCAGAAAAGTACGGCCGCCGTGGTCCAGAATTTTCCAGACTTCTCTTGCTACCAGATCTCGTGGCGCAAGATCTTCCATCGGATGACGTCCGGCCATGAAGGCGCGGCCGTGCTCATCGCGAAGAATGGCACCGGCACCCCGCAAGGCCTCGGTCAACAATGGCCGTTTCAATTCCGTGCCAAGGGATAACGCTGTCGGATGGAATTGGATAAATTCGAGATCACGCACGGCCGCGCCAGCCGCGAGACCCAATGCCAAACCGGCACCTTCTGCACCGGGTGGATTGCTGGTCGCTGAAAACAAGGAGCCCAATCCACCCGTCGCCAATACGACGTCATTGGATTCGAAAATTTCGGTACTGCCATTTTTGTTTCGTGAACGGACACCGGCGATGGCATTGCCGCGCAAGAGCAGGGCATCGACGTCGCAACCGTCATGCCATTGGATATGGCTTGCCTGTTTTGCCTTGTCGATCAAGGCTTCCATGAACTTGCGGCCGCTGGCATCGCCACCGGCATGGGCGATGCGGGCAAATTCATGGCCGCCCTCGCGCGCCAGATGTACAACATCGCCGTCACGATCAAACAGCACGCCTTGAAGCGCTAGCCAGTTCAAGGCTTCCGCTGCGTGCTCAACGAGATAGCGAACCGCTGATTCGTAATTGTGAAATGCACCCGTTTGCATCGTGTCGCATTGGTGCGAGGAGGTGCTGTCATGCGGCCCGACGGCTGCCGCAATACCGCCCTGGGCCAGAACACTGGCGCTGTCCCGGCTATCCTGCGCCCGACTGAGCAGGCAGACCTGACGCGGCGCTGCCGCCAGTGCCGTCGTCAATCCGGCAATGCCGCTTCCCACGATAATCAGCGGCGAGCTCTCGCGCCTAGACACGGTCCTGACGACCTACCTTCAACATGCGATCAAGTGCTTGTCGAGCACTTGCCGCAACGTCGACGGGAATCGTGACTTCATGACGCAGATCGCGCAGACAATTAAAAATATTGGGCAGCGTGATTTGTTTCATGTGCGGACACAGATTGCACGGTTGCACGAATTGGATCTGCGGAAATTTTGTCCGCAGATTATCGGCCATCGAACATTCGGTGATCAGTGCGACACGATCAGGTTTTTCTTTGGCCAGCCATTGGCTAATGGCGTTGGTGGAACCAACGAAGTCGGCCTCCGCCAATACTTCGGGTGAACATTCCGGATGTGCTATCAATTTGGCATTGAAGCGTTCGCGCGCATGTCGCACCTGCTGCGCGGTGAAAATTTCGTGCACTTCGCAGGTGCCATGCCACAACACCAGTTCCACATTCGTTTGTGTAGCCACGTAGGCGCCGAGGAATCGGTCAGGTAAAAAAATGACCTTGTCGCTGCCCATCGCTTCGACGACTTGCAAGGCATTGGCCGAGGTGCAACAGGCGTCGGATTCGGCTTTGACGTCGGCCGTGGTGTTGACGTAACTGACGACGGGAACGCCGGGATGCAAGGCACGAAGGCGCCGTACATCGGCTGCGGTAATCGATGATGCCAGCGAACAGCCTGCGTGCAAGTCGGGAATCAGGACGGTGCGATCCGGCGCCAGGATCTTCGCCGTCTCGGCCATGAAATGCACACCGCAAATCACGATTAATTCTGCGTCGCAAGAAGCTGCAGCCTGTGCGAGTGCCAAAGAATCTCCGGTGACATCGGCCACACCGTGAAAAATTTCCGGTGACTGATAACTGTGCGCCATGATCACGGCGCCGCGTTGCTCCTTGAGCCGGAGGATGGCATCGATCCAGGGCAGGTGCATCTGCCATTCCAGACACGGTACCAAACCTTCGAGGCGGGTACCGAGATCGGCATAGTCAATCTCCAGCTGGTCAGTCCATTGCGGTGGAGAAATTTCAAGAGTGCTTGTCATGGCGTGATATCGAATGAGTGGATTTTGCAAAAAACGCTATCGAAATTTTTTCTATGCCGTACTGGCGTGATAGGCCGTGCGTGCGGCGACAGCCAGATCGGTACCACGCTGCATGGCAATGCGAAGCCCCAGCGGAATTTCCTGCCAGGGCAATTGGTCCAGCAAATTTCGGGCCGTCAGACCCAGTTCGGTATCACCGGTTAGTAACAGTCGGCGTTGGAAAAAAAGGGTGTCAGCATCTTCTCGGCGGCTGGCGAGCAGCATCAAATCGGTTGCGGTTCCACGTACGGTGGCTTCGGCGATTTCGTCCGGTTTGCATACCTGCATGCGACCCTCGCGCAACACCACGACCCAGCGAAGGTCCAGATCGCTCACTTCGATGCCGAGTCTTCGATCAACCAACATGTCGAGCGCCCCTTTTTCAATCGGCGCACTCAGGACGCGTCGCATGGCCGCTTCGAATAATGTCGCCTGCCAACTGCTCGGAATCCGTCGCAAAAAAGGCGACAGACGGGAAGGTGGTGGCAATAAACGCAGCCATCGGGAAGCGATCGGAAATCGGGTTTGGCTATTCATGGTATTTGCGAGCATGCCGGTAATGGGTGGACGAGCGCCCTGATCTGTATCAATTGCAGCCAGCCGGTCGGATACCTGCGATAAGCCTTGCTGCCCGCAAGCATCCTGGATGAGTGCAGTCATCAGGCGATCACTGCTGGCGGCCGGAAGGCCAAAGTGATTGCCGAGTCGTCGTGCGCGCTGGAGTACTTCCTGTTCGCGGTCCGGGTCGCGTATGGGCACACCTTTGTCCTGCTTGATGCGTGCCGCCAGTGAAACCAATCGGCGACGGGCAACGATGAGTGTCAGCAAGGCATCGTCGACACCATCAATCATTCGACGTACGCCGGTCAGCGCACCGCGGGAAGGATCAGTTTTTTTCATGATTGTCTTCACCGTGTAATGCCGACCCCATCAAGCGTTCGGCGATCGGAACAATATGATGGTCGTAAATCGCGCGTGCCTGGGCGGGATCGAAATCGACGTGCTTGCGTTTTTTTACTTCGAATTCGGACAGCACGATGTGCCGATCGGGCCTCACGCCGGCTTGCGATAAACAGGCAGCGGTGCAGGCCAGAATGCAGCCATCCAGCGCAATGATGGGTCGCTGACTGCGAGCGGTATTGACCAGTCCGGTGACGCCGCCACCGACACCGGCGATGCAGGACATCTCGGCCTTGCCTTGTCGATCGAGCCACAGCGCCATCTGGTTCGCCATTTGTGCCGCACTTGAACAACCGGAGCAGGCGTACACCAAGGGAAGTTTCTTGTTCATGTGCGAACTCCCTGCGTATCGATTCGGGCACCAACAAGTTGGCGCGTCCGAAATTGCAACGACAGCATCTCGAACATCACCAGTCCATGCGCCAATGCCAGTAATAGACCCGCCAATCGTACGCTGATGGCATTCGGCCATATCACCGCCATCGGAAGCGCAAGGGCGGACAATACAAACAAAATAAAAATGCGTTGCTTGCGAACTTCGGGAAACAGGCCATCGACACTTTGCAGTCGGCTGCCTTGATGGCGATGACGTTGTAACTTCAGCCAGGCAATGAAAGGAGCAATCTCCAGCAACATGCCGATTACCAGTGATGGCAGCCCGATACCGATCGCTAAAACACCGGCGAGCAGTGTTTTGCCGGGTGTCGAAAGCGACATACTGATCAATGCCGCCATCAACAATGACATCGCCCCGAGACACCAGAAGCCAATCAATGTCCGGTTGCGACGGTGTGGTGCCCGCCATTGAAAAAAAATGATCGCGATGGCGAAGGCAGCAACGGGCAACACGAGTAATTTTACGAACCCATCGCCATCGATGATATTCACGGAACGCAATACGATTCCGGAGACCAACAGGCCGATCAAGACCACGATCCAGTAACGAAGAAGCTTGTCTGGCACCGCCGTGCTTCCCTGCAGCATTGGCATGATCACGCTGCCAACGCAGCCACAGAGCAGCACAACGCCGCCGAGCAAGCCGATGGCAGCATGGATGTCGGTCAATAGCGGCATCGGGATAACGACAAACCCGACGAATCCCAGCGTCAGTAACAAACCCAGCACGGCAGTCAGCAACAGGCAGACCAGCATCAGGGCAATGCCAATTCGTAACAACGGTTTTCTGCCATCGAAACGTATCGCAAGCAAACATCCGGTGGCATGAAAAGCGATTGAAAAGACCAGCAACAATCCTGCCCATGGCATTAGCCAGGGCCAAACCAGCAGGCCAGTCAGCAGTCCAACCAGAGCTAGATTGAAAATAATCGGCAATTGCAAACTCACTACGTTTGCCGGCGCCAATCGAACGCCGGCGGCGACCGGCAGAAACTGCAGCAAGCTACCGAGCATGGCGTTACCCAATATCCCGAGCGTGATCATGTGGGTCAGTGCCACGGTATTCAGTGCCCAGCGACTGGCGAATAAAGTCGGGCCGTCATGCAGGATCAAAAACGCCGCAAACAGCCCCCACACCGGCACCATGGCGAGGTAGCGCATCGGCAGTTCCGCCGACGGAGCATGCTCAACGGCCAGTGCTGTCATCGAGAGAAAATATCTGCACCCAGGCATCGCCGGCTGCGGACTCGATCACGATGACGCGATAGCCGCGGGCATCGAGCAAATCCAGCAAAGGCTGCGGGCGACAAGGTGTGCGAGCCAGTAACGATCTGCCTTCGGGCAGGGTTTCTAATGCTTCAAGAATCCGATGCATCGGCTCGGGTGCAGGCAGATCCCGCAAATCCAGCTTGATGGCATTCTCGCTTTTGACAAACGGGCTATCCGAACCGTCGGCCCATTGCGCCGGGTTGGCGCCGAATGGTGAGGAGCAAGGAGGCATAAGTAGCACCTTGGTGAGACCGGGTGGCAGTATCTGCCCGATGTCGGGCCATTGCATTGACGAGGATCAAGTCCGGAAAATTCCGACCAACGCCACTTGATTCATGTCAGTGATCAAGCTATCGGTCTGGGCGACCATATCGGCATGCAAATCATCAAGAAAATCAGTGTCCATTTCGCGGCATCCGGTCATGACGTAACTTCGCGAATCGATCTGGTTTTCCAGAGCTTGCCGCGATGAGTTTCCATGACCTGCGTTCTTTTCTTTCCCGGCTGGAAACCTCCGGTCAGTTGCAGCACGTCGAGGCGCCGGTCAGTTCCCATCTGGAATCGACGGCATTGAGCTTGTTGTCACTGCGTGCCGGTGGACCGGCCTTGTTGATGTCGGCGAATACCGAATCACCACAACGCTATCTCGGCAATTTATT